>Ga0123341_1000195_pt1 | contig 30945 bp, 32 predicted proteins | sample Turbeapinknodule_FD_89959 | JGI IMG/M metagenome (GOLD analysis project Ga0123341, IMG submission 89959) | Root nodule microbial communities of legume samples collected from Mexico - Turtle bean Mexico pink nodule | ecosystem: Host-associated > Plants > Roots > Nodule | place: Mexico: Nepantla...
ATATATATATATATATATATATATATATATATATATATATATAAAAGCTTTCACATGTTCCTACTAAAAAATGATATAGAACTGTAATGTTTCTCAGATGCTTTTAAAGGATCTTAGTAAAAATCGATGGAGATATCAGTTATATATAATTGCACTCTTTGATGAGCTAGCTTGTTTGTGATTGCCATATTGTTATCATCACACATCCAATCAAACATGAAAATCTTCCTTACATGGTATCAAAAGAAATAAACAAGGAACAAGAGTAAAATCATAAGAGTAAAATTATATTTATAAATATCCGTGCTTCAAATGTTTTACTATACCTCGGACCTATAACCAAGCCTTAGCTCCAGATCTAGCTCTTCTATGGAGCTAGGGCTAAAATCAAACATCTCTGACTGCACATGATGCTTATCAACTGAACATGATTTGGGGAACAATGGAATGGATGAAGCGTCTGATTTTCTGTTCTTGAAACTTGTATCTATCTCTTTATTCTCAAACTGCACAACTGGGTGAGCTCGACTCATAAACATGTTCATGCTCACAGCCACCTCAGTTTTACCCTTCCTACACCCAGAATCCAATCCCTGTAATTTTTTCTCAAAACTGGCTTCAAGATCGAGCCTACTTGAACAAAATCTGAAGTCATCAGTTAAATTTGACAAGGATTTAGAAGAAAAAGAAGGGGAAGACTCGTGACATCCTTTGAAAATTGAAGAATTATTGTATAGTGGAATCTGGGGTTTCTCTCTGCATCTTTTGTTAAGTGAAGTGCCTAAAACATTGGAAGGTGAAGCAACAACATGAGAATAAGGATCAGAATTAGGGTTAGTGTTATGAGCCAATCCACTAAGAGAAGGTGGGTATAAGTAACCCAATGAAGTAAAAGAAATTTGAACCGAATTCTGGGTTTGAGTTTTCTCAAGATCATCATTGAGGATTTCATTCTGAGGACTATATGGCTGCTTTAGTCTTGCTCTATCTCTTCTATGAACATTCATATGGCCTCCTAAAGCCTGTGCTGACCTAAATTCTCTTGTGCAAAAGGTACAAGAATATGATCGTGGTGGCCACACGCAACCAGACCAAGCTGCATCTTTAGCAAAGGCTTGCTCTTCCCATGAGTGGTCTTCATTGGAAGGGTAATTAGTCGAAGAATCATCAAGACTAAGACTCATAGAGTACTTTCTCTTACTCCTGATCAAACATTGACCCTCCTCCATTATGAGAGTATATGTTCACCTTGATTCAGAAAAGGGAAGGAATTATAGTAGGGAATTTTGAGATTGTAGATGGGAATTGAAAGCTACATGAGTCTACTGTGGGAGGAGCTTGAGATAGATGGGGAGAGATAGTGTGTGGAAAGTGAAGTGGTTGGTACTCTACCTTGAATGTCTCGGAGTGTAGCTAATATATTTCTTTTTCTATTTTATGGTATATTTTATGGTTGGCTTCCAACACAGTTAATCAGACATTAGTATGAATACTCCAAGTTCCCGTTTTCCTGCATTTTCTTTGTGAGAGAATGCGATGCAGCAATGACTATAAAATAATTCTTGTGGGTCCTTAAATTAGTTATGTTAGATGGCTATAGAGTATTATTACAGACTCAAAGCAACAAATCTGACTGAAATATCCTCTGTTGATGCAGCAATGACTAGAAAATCATTCTTGTGCCATTTGGTCTTTGCGATATTTTTCTAATCAAAATATTGTTATTATTATTTGATCGAAAAATAAATTTTATAATTGAGCAAAATACTTTTTTATCTAAGTAAAAAATATTTGGAGGTTCATTTTAAACATAAATGAATTTTTAATCAATTTTATCTTAATAAGGTTATTTTTTATTCGACCAAATAAAGTATCATTTAAGGCCTTTCAATGTAATAAGGTATTGAGTGTAAGTAGCTTGAGTTGAATATAAGAGGTTGCGAAAACGATTTGATTACTTGTACCTCATGATATAAAGAAGCTCTAAATTATTTTTGCATCAGAATCATTACCTAATTAATTCACTTTGTATGAACACAAAATGAATACGTAAAATAAAGATCTGCATGATCACCATAGTACATTTAAAGCCCTGGTATTTCAAATGTTGAAGGCAATGATAAAAATTTAAGAAGGCGAAAAATTACTAAAAAATCTGAAAAATTGGAACAGAAATAATTTTGGGGATATCAATAGGATTAAAGAAGATATATTCCACCTAATCAAGGAACTAGATTTAAAAGATGAATAAGTCGGACTAAATAATGAACAAAAGAAAGAGAGAAGACATTTAGATAAAAAAAATTACATAATAATAATAATAATATTTAATATGAAAGTTTTTATAAAAAAAAAAAGACACTGTTAAAAAAATGTAGAATTTAAAAAAGTAAGTTTTAAGCGGGAGATATGGCAAAAGCAAAAATCAAAATCCATATGATTGACCTTATGTGACTCAAATTCTAGATTCTACCATTCATTAATAAATTGAAGAATGAAGAATGACATAAAAGGGTTACAGGTAGAAGGTGAGTCGATGGAGGAACCTAAGCAAGTAAAAGATGAAACTAAAAGGCACTTCATGACCCAATTTCAAGGAAAAAAACAACATAATATTGAATCTGGATAGAATTCCTTTCCCTACTATAGCCAAGGAAGACAATCTGGATGGAATCTAACGACTATTTAGTTTGGAGAGGGGATTCATGAGGGACTTTCTCGGTGAAGTCAGCTTATGCTACTATGAATATCTAAGTCAGGAGCGCTTCAAATGATATTTTTAAAATATTATGGCAAGCAAATCCAGTGCCAAAAGTACAAATCACTGTTTTGAGGATCCTGTTAGATAGAGTTCCAACTAGAATCAATCTTATTCGAAGAGGTGTGTTAGTTAGCTCCTTAGTATGTGTGCTTTGTCAACTCTCGAAAGAAACGGCCCAACATTTGTTCTTAGACTGTACTAATGCACAAAGAGTATGGACACTCTCTTATAGATGGATTGGTATTGTTCTAGCACAACATAATGACCTGAAATTTCACTTTGAGAACTTTCACTTAGTGCATCTCAATTTTAAGTAGAATCAAGTTTGGAAAGGTATGTGGGTGGCTATTGTAAGATGTATTTGGAAACATAAAAATGCAGTTATCTTTAAACAAGGGGTTTCGAATGCTGAAGAAATATTTCACTCAATCCAATTGCTATCTTGGTTATGGCAGAAATATAGGGTAAAATCTTATAATTGTTCTTTTTCAGATTGGCTTATGTACCCTAATCAATGCTTAAGTAGCAACGCCTAACAGGAAGCATTAGGGGGGTCGGTTGGTGTCCTTAAGGTTGAAGTTTGAGGGTGTTTGGGGTCAGGTCAAGCTGGTGTATCTTCACAACAGGGGAGGAAGTGTTATGGAGTTGATGGTGTTAACATTCTCTAGCTATGGTGGAGATAACTTTTGGCTACTGCAGGGGAGGATGAGGTAGCAAGGAAATGTTCAACGTCTAGGTCCTCAATAAGGGACATCAGTGGCAATGCAGACCTCTGGTTTTGATACCTTTTAGCTTGTCTTCCAATGCATCATTCAAGAGGTTTACTATGGCCTTTGATACAAGCTTCAAGGAGAGCTCATTTACTTGATGATGTTGCTGTTTGGAGAGGTAATTTTTCAGATTTTTTATCCGAAGAGGCAGGGTAGACTCAAATCAGATGTAGTGGCTGGCTTACCTACGTCTGGAGCTTCGTATGGTGCACCTGAAGGTGTCGATGTGCTACTGAAGCTGGTTTAATTTTTTGTGGAAAGAGTTGTTGGCTGGTTGCAGGTGAAACTCACTGGTTTGCTGCAAGGGGCTATCAAATGTAGCAGGTTTCAATTGTGTTTTTTATGCCTTTTAGCTTGGCTTCCTATGCATCATTCAAGGGGTTTTATATGGTCTTTGATTTAAGCTTCAAGGAGAGCTCAATTACTGGATGATGTTGCTGTTTGGAGAGGTAGGTTTTTTGGTTTTGATTGGTAGATGCATGGGTAGACCTAAATCAAGTGCAGTGGCTGGTTTGCCTATGTCTGGAGCTCCGAATGGTGCACCTGAAGGTGTTGATGTACTGCCAAAGCTGGGTTGTTTTTTGTGGAAAGAGTTGTTGGTTGATGCTTCCAGCAAAGAGGCCATCAACAACATGTTTTTTAACCTGTGCTAGTGTGGTTGGTTGGACCACATGTAGTACTGCAATTCAAACATGGAGCTGTTGGGCTTTTTTTGTTGCTCTGTTTGGGTCTGTTGTGGACCTCTAGTGGGCTGGGGGTTTGTGGTTAGCTACTACAATAGACATGCTTTGGTAGCAAATTGATGTTGATTTTTTGTTTCCGGTTTTGTATACGGGTTGGGACACCCCTGAAGTGGTCCCCTTTAATTCAATTAATTCTTTACTGATAGAAAAAAAGAAGAATAAAGATAATAAGGATTTTTTAGCAATCTTTAAAGAAGAAGTCAAGGAAATGGTATGGAATGTGAGGTAAGTAAATGTCTAGGTCTTGATGGAACAATTTGAACTTCATCAAAAATCATCCGGACACACTAAAAGGAGGTTAATAAAGCAGTAAGTGATTTTCATAAATCTGGTCATTGGACCAAAGGTTGTAATGCATCGTTCATTACCCTCATCTCTAAGATTCAAAATTTGTAAAATCTTAAGAAGTATAGATCAATCTCTCTAGTAGGGTGTATGTATAAGATAATATCCAAACTTTTAGCAAAGAGAATGAAGAGAGTTTTACCAAAGGTCATAGGTCAAACGCAATATGTGTTAGTAGGAAGAAATTTACTTGATAATGCCTTGGTGGAAAAGGGAAAAAAACAAAAGATATATGTACTTGAAAAAGCTTGTGATTTTTTTAGATGAAATTTTCTTTACTACATGCTAGAGAGGTTAAGTTTTGGGGAAAAAAATGGATAAAATAGATTAAAAACTGCCTAACTCAAGAATTCAGTTCCAAAAAAAGAATTAGACAAGGATATCCACTTAACCCGTTTCTATTCTTAGTTGTAGCCGAAGGTTTGGCAGGTATTAGACAAGCAATAAGCCAAAAATAATTAGAAGGATTGAAAATAGGAATGGAAGAGGTTGAAGTTTATGTGCCAAGATAATATGCAAAATATGATAACCTTGAAAGTTATACTAAAATTTACGAAGTAATATATGGACTTAAGAGTCAATTTCATTAAAAGTAAACTCAGTGGGATTGGAATTAGTGATGATCAATTACATAGATATGTAACTTTCCTAAATTTCTCCTTTTTTTTTTTGTCGGCAAATCCTAAATTGCTCCTTAATGAACATATATTTGTTTTAGGAATAATGATTGGCAAAAATCCTAGGCAATGTAAAAATGTGGGATACTGTAATAAAAAAATCAAGAAGAAACTGACAAGATGGAAAGGTAAATTACCTTATTTTTTTTCAAGCAGATCTGGCTTAATCAAATCAGTTTTGAGTGTCATTCCATTGTACCACATATCTCTCTTCAAAGCCCAGAATAGGGTCATAAATGAAATTCATAAAATACAAAGAAAAATCTTTTGGGGATGAGGGTAATAAAATAGTCTCGGTAAAGCGACCAAAAATCTGTAAATCTAAAAACCTAGGTGGTCTGGAAATTAAAATCTAAAACTATTCAATGAACCCTTATTAGCTGTGGAAGTAGAGAAATATGGAAAACAACTATTACACTGAATGTAAAACATTTTTCTGAGACTGAGTTTTAATAGTGTGGCAACTAGATATAAAAGAGGAGTACAATTAAATACCAATTAATGTCTGTTCAGTAAGAACCACGTAGAATTCTTAAAGAGTTATTATTTTCATAACCATGCTACACCTTATAATCCCAATAAATATTAATATTTGTAATAAAATAAAATTAAAAACTTCTTTAAAAAAATACATACAAAATATAAAAAGTTAGAAATCTTTTTTCAAAATTAACAAAATTATAATTTTTTTAAAATGATTAAAATATGTAGGATGAAGCATGGGTGTCAAATAAACATTAATTATTCCTAAATCACCTATTTTTTGAATGTAAAGTAATTATATTTATTTGGAATCAACTATAATTTACTACTAAAAAATCATTAAATAGAAATTAATTTTAGAGATAAAAAATAATTAGTTACTATATTGATAAAATTAAATACTATTTTAAAGACTAAAAAATTATTGATATCTAAAGTAATTTCTATTATTGATAATTATTATGTATTTAATTATTATGATAATAGTTGGTAGGTAATAGAGATTCAAGTTCGTAAGTAATAAGATCCGTAGGTAAAAGTTCATAGATAATAAGAACCATGAGTAAAAGTTGGTATGTAATGCTGAATTTACCTACGGATTCAGATCTGCAGGTAATGTTGTTCGTAAGTAAAATTTGTAGGTAATGCTAAATTTACCTACGGATTAATATCCGTGGATAAAAATTTGTAAATATTTTTTTTTTAGTGAAATGCGATCAAAATAATTGAAGAAGATGGTATGCTCTAAGCAATAACCGAAGAAGCTGCTTCAAGGAAGATAGGAAATTAAAGAGGTAATTAGTTCAATCCAAAGAGTATTTGTGTCACTAAATATGATTACGCTAAAAACATGAACGTTAATATTTTAGGGTTTAGCATGAACATACGGTAAGACCAACTCAAATGTGAAATTAATTTTCTCACAAAAGTCAGCTGAATGGACTCTAACCATATAAATATATTTATCAAAAAGGTAATGTCTATCTAACTGACGCTAAAGCAACACATTTACAAATAATTTAATCTAATATTCCAAAAGCTGATGCTAACTGTAATTATTAAAAAAATAATGTAATTTCATTTATGTTTTAGAAAATGTCCGAAATATCCTTATTAAAATGACCATGTAGACCAAAAAAATTATTTTACCCTTAACATTTATGCAAAATATATTTGGAAGCAGGAAACACATAAGTCAAAGACTCACCTCTTTTGCTGCTTCAATCTTAGTTTATCTATCAGGTGTTAGCGTCAGTCAACAACTTTTGTATTACATTCTAGTTGTATTAATTTATTTTTGAGTTGGTTAGATGGATAATATATTATTATTATGACCATCATATATTTTTCTTTATCTTTTTATAGTGTCGGGTTAGATTGTTAAACCTTTTTTATTTTTATATTTAGTTATAGATTAATCGACACAAATTTTAATTTTTTTAAATTTAATATTGCAACAATAATTTTAATGTTGTTTTAAAGTCGCTAAATCGATTTTAATAGTGTTTTTATATATGTTTATTCATAATGAATAAGTTAAATTAAAAGAGAACAGTTAGGGTATTTCAATTCTATAAAAAAATGTTTCTAACAAAATCAACAAATGAAATCTACATTCCAAAACAGAATAAGACGGTTGTGGATAGTAGAACGAGTAGTTCGTATCTCACTAACAATAACTCCTTCCAGACAGAACTAACACAGAAAACACTAAACTTGAACCTATGAAAAAACCATGTGTCAATATGTTGTCTAACAAGTACAACAGAAATGTGTAATGCACCTTAGTCCTATGTGATTCTTTGATTGTCTTACTCAGACAATCAAGAAATTGTTCCCTAAAAAGATGTTTTTGATAGACATATTGATTCTTTTCACTATCATTGATTCGCAAAACCTCCATACATATGTGGACTTAAAAACTGCAGAGTAGAATAAAAACTCAGTAGTGCGTTAAGTCACCCATTTCCTTCTTTTTTTACAATCCTTCCAGCTTTCTTGCAAATAATTCATGAGTAGTTAAGTCAGCAGACAATTTTTTTATCAACAATAAAAAATAAAATAAATGAGAGTATTATGGGTATTCTAACTCATACAAAAAATCTCGGTCTAGGTGTGGAAGTAGAGGCAAAAAAAAATCAATCACCTGGCTTACAAATTAATAACTACAAGTATTCTAGATAAAAAGTTTCTTCCAACACGTACATGTTAATAAATTAAGAAATGAAGTACAGGGATATCTTCAAGTCACAACAAAAGGTATGTTTCTCTCTGTGTTTGCACCAGATCATTGTGCAATCCCTCGTCTCCACAGATCGATTAGTGTCCACTGATTTCAAAAGACATGTAAACATATGACAAGGAAAACATCAGGGAATGAAATCTAAACATGCAACCAAATTAATGCGGCAATCTGAGTATGAGAAATATGATTTGGGGAATTTATATTTTACCCATGTTCAAGTCTTGACTTGAACCATAGTAAATTTTTTTATCGGATCCACCACTACCTGATTTAAAGATTACTTTATTCCCTAGATTCCAAAGTCCACATATAATAACAACCCACACACATTTTCACATGTTATTCCCCAAATTATTCGTTTCCATAATTCCTATATGTTCAGCCCTATCACAATGAACAAATAACCTGTCAGTCCATGCATCAGTCATATGCCACACATTGGAATCTATTTTACAAGTGAAGAAGAGGTGATTCACACTCTCCTATTCAAGACCACACATGACGCATATGCCCCCAGTCAAGACCCCTCTAGATATTAAATTATTATATGTTGCAGTTTTGCCATTTAAGATGCGTCATGCAAAGTAATGTGCTGATGGAAGTGCTTTTATGTTCCAAAAATAGACAAAGTTGAAATTAGGCTGTGAGAACATATTAGAATTGGTATAGTTCAAGAGTTTATCATAACCGAATTTTATAGAATATGAATTTGATGTATCACCCAGCTAGAACCAACTGTCATTCCTATGTGTATGTAACAAAATGTATTTCGGTTCTTCCATAAATGAATTGACAATTTGAAGTTCCCATTGGAACCACTTCCTTCTCCATGGTATCCGCCATAACCATTGACTCTCATGCCATCCGCCAAACTTTTTTAGGGTACCCTCCTTATGCACAAAGTTCATGAATATTCTTAGGTATCTATTTTTTAAGGAATCATTCCCCAACCATTTATGTGTCCAAAATCGAATTTTACTACCCTGACCTATTTTCCAACCTCTAAGCATGTCAAACCAAGAATTTGAATTACTCTCACATATCTTTTTTATATCTTTCAACCACCAGGAATCAAATTTTGAATACGCGAGTTCATCCAGCTCTCTCCATGAGCCATATTTGGATTCTAGTACCTACTTCCACAAACTTATATCTTCACTTCCAAGCCTCCATTTCCACTTTCCTAAGAGTGCCATATTAAAAAGTTTTATATTTTTTATTCCATGGTCACCTGTGCTTTGGGGTTACACAACCATTCCCATTTTACCCATGCAATTTTCCTATTATCGCTTCATCAGCCCCACAAAAAATCTCTTTTTAACCTTTTGATCGCATTCACCACTCCTATGGGTATTCTAAACAAGTAGAGATAATAATAGGGGATAGTGGATAGAAAAAAATTTATCAGTGTGATTCTACTTACAAATGATAGATCTTTTCCTTTCCATGTGGCAAGCTTATTTTTTATTTTTGATATCATATCATATCATAATTTTTTTTCTCCTATGGTTATCCCCTATTTTAACACCCAGGTATTTGAATACGACCGGTATTATGTTACAATTAAATATCTCAGAGAACCTATGGATTTGAAGAGTGTGTAACCCAATTCCTGCTATCTTGTTTTTCCAAAAAATTACCTTCAATCTTGACGCTAATTCAAAACACCTTAGAGCACATTTGATTGTTGTGATGTTCTTGACATTCGTCTCACAAAAGAATATTGTATCATCAGTGAATTGTAACATACTAGCCTCCACTTAATCCTTTCCCACTTTAATCCCATCGAATAACCCTTTTTATTGGGCGGGCCATTATCATAACTCTCGCTAGCCCTTCTGCCACAATGAGGAACAATAATGGTGCTAGTGGATCTCCTTGCCTAAGTCCCTTCGTAGGGTGGAACTGGCTAGTTGGACTGTCATTTACTAAGATGGATATAGATGATGATTTTAAATAGTTTCTAATTCATTCTATCCAAGTTGTTCCAAACCCCATTCTCTAAAGCATATATATAAGAAAGTTCCAATCCACTGAATCATAGGCTTTTTCAAAATCAACTTTGACTATAATACATCATTTATTCTTTCATCTTACCTCTTCTATGATTTTGTTTGCTACGACTATGTTATCAAGAATGCCCCTTCCCTGGATGAAAGTTGATTGTTTGTGATCAATGATGGACTGCATGAATTTGTGTAGCCTTTTAGCTAGAATTTTTGCTATGATTTATAGAAGTTGCCAATTAAGGAAATGGGTCTAAAGTCCTTTAGTTTAGTAGGGTTTGCAATTTTTGGTATGAGTGTGATGAAGGACTCATTGCAACCCTTTAACCACATGCCCATGCGTGGAAGCAACTCATAGCTTTATACAAGTCCGTGAATGACGACCCATAATGCTTTAAAAAAAACTAAAATTAAAATCATCTAGTCTTGGGCATTTCTTCCTGTCACAATCCCAATAAAGTTGTTTTATTTCTTCCTCGAAAAAACCCTTTGCAAATGGGTATTCAAAATAAAATATAAGGTTGATGGGACAATTGAAAGGTATAAGCAAGGTTAGTGGCAAAGGGATACACACAAACAGAAGACATTGACTACCTTGATATTTTCTCTCCAGTAGCAAAGATGACCACCATAAGGTTGCTTCTTTCTCTAGCTTCTATCTATAATTGGGAATTGAAACAATTAGACATAAACAATGCCTTTTTACATGGATTTGAAAGAAGATGTATACAAGGTTTCTCCTCCTGGATTGACTTTTATTCCACCAAGAAAAGTTTGTAAACTAAAAAAGGCTTTATATGGCCTTAAGCAAGCCAGCAGAGAGTGGTTTGCCAAATGTCATCATTTTTGCTTTCTATGGGATATACTAAATCTATGAATGATGATTCCTTGTTCATTAATTCTTCTGAAAGATCTTTTACAACATTATTGGTGTTTGTAGATGATATAATATTGGCAAGAAATGATAAAGAAGAGATTGCTTGAATTAAACAAGCCTTGAATCAGACATTCAAGATTAAGGATCTTTGGGATTTAAGATATTTTCTTAGTCTAGAAGTAGCAAGAAGTAAGAAAGGAATAATGGTGAATCAAAGGAAATATGCATTGAAATTGTTAACAGATGCAAGTCTTTTAGCCTGCAAACCTGCACTCACTCCTATTGATAATCATAAAAAATTCTCTTCTACTGGAAGTGTTCCTTTCATAGATATTCAAGTCTACAAAAGATTGATTGGAAGGATTATGTATCTCACTAATACCCAACCTGACATAACATTTTTGTGCAACAACTTTCTCAGTTTCTTGTTAAGCCTACAATTGCTCATTATACTACAGCGATTAGAATTCTCAAATATATTAAAGGAGCTCCAAGTCTTGGTTTATTTTTCTCTTCCAACACTTCTGCTCATCTCAAAGCCTTTTGTGATAGTGATTGGGGCACCTGCAGTGATTCAAGACAATCAGTGACTGGTTTTAGTGTATATCCTGGGAATTCTCTCATATCTTGGAAATCAAAGAAGCAAGGAACAATATCATAGAGTTTTTGTGAAGCTGAATACAGGACAATGGCCACTGTTACATGTGAAATTCAATGTCTAACTTATCTACGGGCACCCTTCCATTTCTCATGTCGGGATGGAGGCCTACAAGAATCTACATTATTCCATTCCTCAATAGAAGTAGAACGTGCTTTAATCTTTTCTTCAACCATCTTTTGGTCTAACATCTTATAACCACCACGAGACAATAAGTGTGGGGTCTCATTATTTGCCTGATTGGCTTTTGCTTTCTTCCGAACATCCTATCATCAACATTCAAAAGTTAATAATACGTTAATATAAATTACCTCCAAATAAAACAAGTGATATTAGCATGCCATTTCTCAATTTCTCGAATCTTCACAAACTGTTGTCAAGTTTCTTCATCAAGGGATGCATATTTTGTACAAGGATTTTCTCCTTTCCTTACACCATATATATAAGTTGTTGTCAATTTTGATTTAAACTGACAAAACTTGACACTCACATTAGAAAGAACCTTCGCTCTCAAGGTTTCTACATTCGGGAACTCGTAATGCGTCTACATTATTTTGGATAATTAGTTCATAAACAAACTTCAGATTGAACAAAGTAAAAACAATTACATACCAGAATATCCTACTAAATCATGTTTCTCTCATGCTCGGTCACGTGATCCCAGGAATAAGTTAAGATAGAGATCCTTTCATGAGCAACTACTTCGAGATAGTTGTTAAAATTCTTTGCATATGACCTAGTGGCCACACCAATGTTGATATAATTAGGCAATAATATTTTTTCACCTTTATTTATCTTTTTACACATACTATTTAATATTGTAGGTCCTTTACCAGTTCTTGAACGAGGAACTTCATCATCTGTCATGTCCCTGTTACCAAACAAATATGATAAGCATAAGAATCTGAAATATAATAAAAATATATATTATAAAACTAAACGTGAAACACATGCACACACAAATATATATATTCCTTCTTCATGGTCATTTTGAGTTGCATGTACAACATCAACAACATCTTCGTACTCTTTATTGATCATCATCATTCTTGTAAGTGATTCAATATCACAAATGTCATTGTTTGTATCTTTTAGGTCATTATGTTCCTTTTTTTCCATGTAGCACAACAAACCAATGTTCAGATGTAGGATCTTGGATATAGAAAACTTGGAAAGCTTGATATGCCATTATGAATGGTTCACCATGATAACCTATCTTTCGAAAGTCAACGAAAGTCATTCCTGATTCATCAACTTTCGCACCAATCTTATTATCAACCCACTTGCATTTGAAAACAGGTACAGTAAACTTGGTATAATTAACATCCCAAATCTCTACTATGACACCATAATAAGGCATTGATCCCACAACAGGATTTTGTTCCTTTGAAGTTGAAAAATGCATAGACTTTGCCTCCAAAGTGACTCCACTATTTTGCACTGTACTCCTATCATCTTTAGACTTTGTGTAAAACAGTCAACCATTTACTTCATAGCCAGAACAACATAAAACATCAAACTTGAGACCGTTGCAAGCCATGTTAATGTTTCAGATGTTGATGGATCATTCATGATTTTTTGCTTAAACCATGACATAAAAGTTTTGTTATGCTCAATTAACACCTATTTTTCTGATAGTCTTGGATTCTTATATTTTACAATGTCTTTGGGTGTATCTAAGTATGGTAACACCTAATTAGTGTTAATCAGGATATACAAATGTGCTTGTAGAACCTTTTCTTTAGATTTGCTTATGACATGTACACCTTTTGAAGAATTACTTATCAATCTATGAGAGTGCCAACATTTTTTAGGAACTCCTATATATTTGGATTTTGACAAGTACTCGGAACAAAACTCAATAAATTCTTCTGAAATGTATCTTTCAATAATGGAAGCTTCCGGACGACATTGATTCTTCACATATCCCTTCAAAATCTTCATGTATCTTTCAACTAGATACATCCATTGCATATAAACTAGCCTGGACAATTTGATTTCTCTTACAAGATGAACAACCAAATGTACCATGATATCAAAAAAAGATGGAGGAAAAAACATCTCGAGTTGACACAAGATAACAATAATTTCTTCTTCAAGTTCATCCAACTTTTGAGAGTCAATCTCTTTACTACATATCGAATTGAAAAACGAACATAGTCAAGTGATTATATGCCTAACATTTTTTGTAAGATTCCACGAATAGCCACTAGTAGTAATTGTTGCATTAGAATGTGACAATCATAAGACTTTAAGCCAATTATTTTCAAATCATTCATACATACAAGACTCTTCTCATTTAAAGAGTACCCTTGTGGTACCTTAACACCTTTAAGACATTCCTAAAAACTTGTTTTCTCCTTTTTCGACAAAGTGTAACACGCTGCAGGCAAGTATGTATGTTTACCAACTTCTCGCGATGCCAATTCCTCTCATATATTCATCTCAATCAAATCCAGACATGCATTCATACCATCCTTTGCTTTTCCTTTAATGTTCATAAGTGTGCCTCTTAAACTGTCACACACATTCTTTTTTACGTGCATTACATCTAGACAGTGTCTGACATCTAACTTAGATCAATATGGAAGATAAAAAAGATTGATCTCTTCTTCCATATTTGAGTCACAATTTGTTTCTTCTTCATTTTTCCAAAAGTCACATTAACATTTTTTTATCTTTTCATAAATTTCTAGGCCAGTTAAGGGAGTGGGACAAATGTCGTGTTCTTGGTATCCGTTAAAAGCTTTTTTTCAATCTATGATAGGGTGGTATTTCTTTAGAAATCTATAATGCCCAAGATACACAGATTTTCATCCGTGTTTCAACTACTCTTATGATGTCTTCTCTTCACATAGTGGACATGCTTTATGGCCTTTTACACTATAACTTGACAAGTTCCCATATGCAGGGAAGTCATTGATGTTAGAATATATGGCCTTAAACGAGTGGGGGTGAATTATTTAAGAGAGATTTTTGAAATCTTTTTAAAGTTCAACAAAATTCTTTTTATGAATCCAGAACAAAAATCAGGTTAGCCAAGAACAAAAGCAATAAAACAACAAAGCAACAGAAAAACAATCGGTTGTTTCTGCGAAACAATCAGTTGTTTATACCAGTAAAACTTAAACAAAATTTAAATGAGTTTGAGGGTAAGAGAGAGATACACCAACAGTTTATACTGGTTCACTCTTAAGCCAAGAGCTACATCCAGTCCCAAAAAAACCACTAGGTAATCCACTGAGTAATCAAACCAGATTACAACACACAAACCACCAAAGTAGTGACCTTGAACCCTTCAAGAAACACATTCCCTTTGGCAAAACACACACCAAGAGTATTGATCTTGACCACCTCAAGAGCACACAACACTCCTTGGCAACACAACACCAGAAATACAGTAGATTGAGAAGGGATTACACTTGTTTACAGAACAATCTGAAATCAATACAATTGCAATCCTATTCCACTCTCTTCGAAAACCCAAAGCTTGATGTGAATGTTCAAATCTTGAAATCAACTTTTCACAACTGAAAAACTCAAATATGTTTCTCTTGTTTGTTTGAAAACATAAATAAACCATTTATACTTTCCAAAGATTGGTCAAAGCAATTAATGAAGGAGCATATTCAGTTGAAAATCATTTAAAGCACATTCAACCTCCAAAACAGAATTCTATTAGGATTTTCAAAGAAACAATCGGTTGAAACCATGAAACAACCGATTTTTTGGTTTGGCAGTTAAGTAAACTAAACTTAAACAGTTTTCAACCTTTTCAAAAACTCCTAAGAGTAAAACAACCGATTGATTCGACAAAACAACAGTTTGTCTTTCACTTAGTTGTAAAAACACTTTATTTCAAAAAGGATTTAAAACACATTAGCTTTAGATTCGACAAAGGAGTGGATTACAAATTAAACTACCCAGGTCCCACCCAAACACAACAGCAACACCAACCTTTCATCAAACACATAGGATTTGGATTCTTCAAAGCACTTGATCAATCTTGATCAACAATTGGTAGTACAAAATAACATTGCATGCAATCGGAAAAATTCATTCTTAAACACGTCAAACACATTAACCCCTTCATTCCACAGTAATTTCAAATCTTCAATCAATAGATTAAGATAAACATCTATGTTATTTCCAGGGTTTTTTGGACTAGAGATCACCATAGATAACATCATGTATTTGCGCTTCATACATAAAACAAGAGGTAAGTTGTAAATCACTAACAAAACGGGCCATGAACTATGATTTCGACTTAAATTTACAAAGGAATTCATTCCATCAGTTGCTAATCCAAATCTTAAGTTCTTGATTATTTTCCAAATTCAGGAAATTATTTATCAATGTTATTCTATTTTAAAGAATCAACTGGATGACAAAGTAGTCCATCACATTTTCTATTATCTACATGCCACCTTAGGTTTTTAGCGTCATTTGTATTTGCAAACAAATGCTTAAGCCTTGGAATTATTGGAAGATACCAAACAACCTTAGCAGGAGAACCTTCCTTTGTGAATTCTTCAATTTGATCATTCTGACCAACTTTAACCTTATAACATGACAAACCACACCTGAGACATCTTCTTAAATCTTCATTCTCATTTTTGTATAAAATACAATCATTAGGACATGAATGTATTTTTTTTTATATTCCATACCCATTGGACAAAGAATTTTTTTTGCCTCATAATTTCGATTGGGTAATGTATTGCCTCATATTTTTCAACTGGCTGTTTTTCTGAAAACCTTAACAAAATTATGTTAAGCTATACCAATCTATTTTAAATGATTCAAACTAATTTTGGTTCTTGATTTAACTACTTTGACCATCTAATTGGAGTATAAAAGGGTTTCTTTACGCTCCTAGTCATTAACTAAGAAAAAGAGATCAATCAAAAACAGTTTTCAAGATTTCAAAGAGCTTTTGGATCATCTCAAGTGTGGAATAGGATTGTCTTGTAATTTTGAACTTTAATCTTTGATTTACCCAACTGTATTCTATTGCCTTCTTCTCTCAACATTGTATTTCTGTATGATTTGGTGTGGTGCAGTTTTAGAGGGTTGTTCTGAAAACTGTGTGTTTTGCCAAAGAGGTGTGTGTGTTCTTGAGGGGTTCAAGATCATCACTCTTGGTGTGTTGTTTGTAATCTATGTTTGATTACATAGTAAATTCTCAGTGGTTAGCTGAGGACTAGATGTAGTTCTTGGTTAAGAGTAAAATAGTATAAACTTCTTGTGTGAATCTCTCTATCCTTATTCATTAAACTGTTTTATATTTGATTTTCCATTTTGTTGGTATAAACAACCGGTTGTTTTGCAAAAGCAATTGGTTGATTTTCTAGAATCAAACTAAAAATAATTTTCTAATTGGCTGAACAATTTTCTAATTGATTGATTCTTTATAGTCTTTCATTCTACCTTCAATACTTGCGAAAATCTTTTAAAAACAATTCACCCCTCTTTTTTAAGGCCTGTAATTTTAACACAGCACACGGAGGAGGCTGGCGGCTGGTGCAGCATGCGGAGGAGGTTGACAATTGGTGCAACACACTGAGGAGGCTGGCGGCGGATGCGGCAGCTGGTCGGACCTGCTTCGTGGCGGATCTGGTTCGTGCGGAGACGGAGCAAGGGAGGACTGTGGTAGGAACTGGAATGGAGCTGGTGGTCGTAGTGCTAGTTCACACGGTGGTCGTTGCAGAGCGGGTCATCATGGTGGAGTAGTGGTCTGGCGAAGCGGTGGCTAGTCGTGGCGGCGCGGTCCGAGGAGGTGGTGCAGTTGGCAGTTGTTGTGGGTGAGGAGTCTGAGTGAAAATGAGTGAGGAAAGAGAGAACGTAGTAGTGAGTGTGAGTCTGAATATGAGTGTGAGTGAAAATCAGGAGGGAAAGAGAGAGACTGGGTGCACGGGTTTCTTTTTTTTGTTGGGAAACTGCTCATTAACGATAGTTCTATAAAGAACCGTCTTCATTCTCACATTCTATCCAAATTAACGACATTCCCGCCTGAAGTGTCATTAAAAACACAGAAAACTTGAAAAAAAAATACAAAAACTACCACCGCCTCTATTATGACAACTGCTCTTTAAGAACTGTCTTTATAGGGAGTCGTAAATTACGTATTTTGTACTAGTGGTAATGCATAATACATCTAACAGTTGTACCTCTGATGATCTATTTTGATCTTACAACTGGATTTTTTTGAAATATCTCTTCCTATTTTCAATGTTAGGTGCATAACAACTTTAATTTTTTTATGCTTAGAAGTGTATTCATTAGTATACCTAACAAGCTCTAGGTCCTTCTATATAGTCAGCAATAGGTGTTTTGTATAGATCTTTAAGGGGCTACTACTATTTATTAGGGTGTTTGTTTTGTTGGATTTTTTTTAAGTTATAGATAATTATAACCTATTAGTTGTAATAGGGTAGGAGTATCTCAAAATATTTCAAATTTATTTATTATTTTATCAATAAAAAAACTAATATCAATCTCTTTCTCTAGATTTCATAACATGATTGCTTCGCCAAAAAAACTAATACCAATCATTAAATAACTTATTGAAGTTAACTATGCCATATTCAGATATTTACTATTTAGAAAAACATATAAAAATATAAAACTAAATAATAACTACAAAAATATATTATGAAAAAAAATGTGCTTGTACGTGTGCATGGGATACACAATAAATAGGAGTTGTGAATCTTATGATTAATATCTTTTAATAATAAATAAATTGAATAAAAAATAACACTTCAAAAATATTCCAATCCTTATTAATTTAAAAAATCAAAGACTTTCTTCACTTCATACAGCAACCAAAAGCCAAATTGCATAATGACCAAAAACAAAGTACAGTAACTACATAAAATACCATCCATATACAGCCAAAACCCTTAACAGCACCTGTCACTAAGAGAAAACAGAATATTATGACTAATCATGAACTCAACTTTTTTTTCTTCTTTTCCACTGCGAACATCATCATTCATCACTTGCATAGCAGCTTAAGGGAGTGATTACTTCTTCCAGAATATTATTATTTTTGTTGTAAACCTAATTTTAATATATCTGATTGTAGCCGACCAGTGGGCTGCTATCTAAACTCATCAAGTTTTTTAATCACTATCTCTTAATCAAATACAAACAAGAAGTAAAAATAAGAAGTTCTTTTTTAGATTAGGCAAAAATATATATAATTCTATAATTGTAACTTGCAGCTTTTATCTGGCTTAAACTCTTTTGTCATATGTGTTTTGCGATCGCTAATATAATTAAAGAAGAAAGCGAAGGAAGGTGAAAAAAATGACACAGAAGGAAGCAGAAAGAAAGAAAGAGAAAGTATGTAAAATAGACACTACTCCAGAAGCACTTTTACAATTGTGTTTTTAAGGGGAAATATTATTTGTTAAGACACAAAATGACAAACTTTCAAATCAAAATTATTTAAAAGATCATTACCTCATATAACATTTTTTTTTCTTATACAAAGATGCTTACAATCATCTTCCATGTATATCACCGAACTAATATGACTGTGAGTATAGAGCAAAATCTGCATAATACCAACACCAAAAGGCAAAAATCACATATCTACCTATTACAAAAGTGAACTTTAAGCTTAACTCAATCCCATAAAACCAACTTGTGAGGTTGAGGTTTGCATTCACTTATATACAATGAAAGGTTTTAATCTCTAGTCGATGTGGGATCTCCAACACACCCCTCACACAGAGACTGTCAACTCGTGCGTGGGACTATATATTATGGATGGTCCGATAGCGGTCCGATAGTAGGTGACACGATAAGCCCAACACAAACACTCGCTAGAATAGGCTCGAAATGACTCTGATACCATATTATGAAATAGAATAAAGATGAATAAAAGAGAACAAAGATGAACAAAAAAAGTAAAAGGAAGACAAAGGATATGAGAATAAATATCTCTTCTTTCTTGTCCTTGAAATCAAAACAAATGGTCTGAATATATACAAGTAGTACACTCATTCTAGGTTTAACAAAAGAGGGAAAAATCAATAATTAAATACTAGAATCATAACACACAAAACAAAATAAAGTTTATTCACCTCTATAAAGAGAAACAACTGATAATTAGAAAAAAGATACTCAATTATTCTCCTCTATAAAGGGAAACAACCGATTAGAAAAGACCAAATAATATTATGATCCTTCTATAACTCTGGTATCCGTATCTTTTAATATCTCGCCACAAGTTGGGGAGCAAATATTGATAAAACCCAACTTAAAACAAATATTCTTAAAAGATTGAAGAGTTAAATAAACGCATAGATAATGGAGTCTTTCTATGTTTCTCAACAAACAATGTCCAAACCATAACCATGCTGCAGAGTTTTACAAAATAAATACATAAATACAAAGCATTACACCGGGGTTGACCCTTTCCTACGTTACTTCCTTGGGATGCTTCTTAAACCTGCATACAAACCAAAACTCGAAAGCATTAGCAGCACCAATCACAAACATCAACATCAGATAAACATAAATAAATAAAAGAACATATAAGCAGTCCAAAAATCTCCCTCCCGCTAAAGCAATCCATTTTCATCTTCTCTTTCTGATAGATTTTAAGCAATCCCTAGGACTCAAACACCACTGGGCATATGACATTATTTGAATAGGGTTATATTTGATCGTGTATAGGTTGCAGATATTTGTTGTTTTATACAATAATTAATATGAGAATTAATAATTATAATTAACAAAATCTCCAATACATTTTTTTACTATACTCTCTGCTATTTATCATTTAGAGTTTTTATAAAATTATAACCAGTTCATTGAATATAAAGTAAAACTTGTAAAATGTTGTAATTTACAATGTATATTTTCGTTAATATTAAAAACTGTATTTAAAAGAGCACGTTAGATATTTTGTTGCAATTATTTATCTAACAACAAATATGTTTCTTCTAATTAATTAATTATGAAAATGAGGCTACCGACACTTTTTCTCCAAACTACGCGCCTCCCTAAACGCTAATTATTTTGTATAGGACATTCATGAGCATTTTAAGGAAAAAAAAACAAGCTAAAAAATATAAAATAAGAATTAAGTCTCACATGTGTCGTAAATTATTAGGAAAACAAATCAATATTGATCGGTAACAGAATAAAAATAATAATGCATTTGATAATTAAGATGACGAGGATAACTTTCAGATAATAAATTATAAGTTTTAAACATTATGAATCTGTTATTAATTATAAGCCAAATCTATTTATTAAAATTAAAGATAATTAATTTAGAACGAGCTAAAAGTACCCAAGATTATGAAGGTTAATAATTTAGATGCATAAGACAATTTGTAAGAGCCAGGCTGTAAAGATGAAAGAGAAACTTGCCGTGACGATTTTTTTTTTTTTAATGAGACATCGGATTTTTGGAAGATATTTATGTCAGATGAAATGTGGTTGTGTTGAAGTTTTTTGAGTATGTATTTTTTTTTATCTAATGAGTCATAAATATAGGTAAAGGGTTATCTAAATTCTTTTACATAGAAGTGATATAAAATGAGAAAATTACAATGTTTTAAAACAATACATTGGGTAGAAATACTAGTTAAAAGAAGAAGAAGAAGAAAAATCTTACTTTTTTTTTCATGTAGTCAGAACCATAATCTAAAAACAATAATGTAACAACATTTGTTTATTATTTGGAACTTCTACTCTAAATACATAATATTATTTCTGTACATCCAAATGGATCAAATAGCTACAAAACACAAACAATTAGGCTTTCATAGTTTTCTTCCCTAAAGTTGTTTGGTTATATAAAGTGTAATATGCTATTGATTTCCATATGTCTTTGAAATCTTAACCATTTGGAAGAGTAAAACCAAACGAGAGTAAATGAGTATATGAGATGGCTAGTACAAAACTAACAATTTAAAACATTTGAGTTCAGGACAATGTTCATGTTAACCAAGTTATCCTTTATTTATATTCTATTAATCAATAACATATAAGAAAAAATAAAAACTAAATTAGATATTAATACTCTCAAATATATTGATGAAGGTATTGTGATTAAATTCTTGTTCTTGATGTATCAATGTATATAGTAGATTTTTATCAAAATAATTTGAGACTTATCCCCTTTCCATATCTATTTGTCTACTACCTCCTCCTTTGGATGTGTGGAGACATTTTGCATAAAAAAAAGTAGCATTTGTTTTTTCCAGTTAAATCATTCTCTACTCCATGTTATGTTGGGTATGAAGTTAAGACCAATTGGGTTGGGCTGACTAGACACATGTTTAGTGAGTGGGTTTAATCATTGTACACAGTTGAAGCGCAAGTGAACATTGTTCCGTGGCTTCAAGTGGGAGATTGTTGGGTATGAAACCAGGACCAATTGGGTTGGACTGATTAGACACCATGTTTAGTAAGTGGACTTAATCATTGTACCCCTTTTATAATCTTTATTTAAAGAGATCACTGTATACTTGTAATTGGTGTGTAACAAGATAGAATGAAAACCTAATAGTTGCCCGTGTGGATGTAGGTTGTAGTTAGCGACCGAACCACGTTAAATCCTGTGTTGTTTATTTTCTGCAGTTGATTCGTGATTATGTATGTTGCTTCCGTGTGTGTTTTTTCCCATCATGTTATACTAAAAAAATTATTAAATATAAACTAATTTTACAAACAAACAATAATTAATCATCCAAAGGTGTGAGACATTGTTTCTTTTCTTAAATTTTCCCCAATTCAAAGAGGACATATATAAAAGTGGCGATCATGGTTTCTATGAGCAAACATGTGTATTTCTCTCTTTTTTCCATCCTCACTCACACTAATTAACTTTTAGTCTTGATACTAATTTAAAACATCTTAATATACTTTTCAAAGTCTCATTAGAAAAAAAAAAGACAAGATATCATATGTAAATATGAGTAATGAGATATCCATTAAGTTTGTGCTCATTTTGAAGGCAAAAAAATAAGTATAAATTTAATGTTTTGTCTCATCAATCCATTAAGACCTCTACCATAAAAAAACAAGTAAGGAGTTAAGGGAACCCATTACCTCAATATTTTCTCTACACTAAATTATTCTATTTGGATATCATTTACAAATATTTACATCTTTGTAGACTCAATAAATCCTTTCACCCACTTTACCTAAATGATACCAAATCACATCCTTTTCCTCATACTTTTTTTTTTTAGTTTGTCTTGTATCTTCTTCACATGGTGTAATTGATATATATATATATATATATATGAAAGAGAACGGCTACTTTTTTTTATCAGCAATAAACTAATAGAATAAAAGAGAGACACTTAAGGGGTGTCTAAACCCTTTTTCAAGACCACTCTATAGTTAAGCTAACAACAAAACAAAACAGAGGTAAAATTAAATCACTTAACACTAGATGGTTTCAGCTAGAGGGGAACCAATCACAGGGTACAGGTATACACATAAGCCAGCAGAAGAGCACACTGCAATTGGCAGTAGATACTGGAAAGAATACAGAGAGTGATTTCCTCCCATCCTTTTTCAACGTGACAAAGCTTCCTACTTCTTAAGAGCATCATAAAGATCCAAGGTGTCAATAAACCAACCCCCACCTCCTCTACTAAAAAGGTTCCACAACCTCTTGCTTCCTTCTTCATAGGTTTAGTCTTGCAAAGGTCTTGATTACACCCTGAATTAGCAGCTGCCATCAACAGCAACCACTAACAAGACTAGTAGCAGCAACACTTCAACATGTACCAAACACCCTGCTTCCCTTCTAATTGTTGCCAGACGAATACTTCCCGCCATAACATAACCGACTCCCTACAGCTGGCAGCACAACATCTTCCCCTTGCATCAGCCGCAACCTTCGCATGGTTATCCCTCCTAATATGAACCAATTCACCCCACTACATCTGCTATGTTAACAGGATATTCTTCTTCCCTGGTGTGGAGATGACCTCATCCGTAGGTGTTGGCCACCAAGATCATCACAAATTGGTCCATCACCGACCACATACCCCAGCTAATCAACCTAAATACCAAAGCAGTTTTGCCATTCTTTTAACAACCACATATGTTACACCAGACCTTGGTCTCCATACAAGAGAGAAGTTCATTTCTTCACCCTTCAGGGCATAAGAACACTCCGCTCCCACCCAGCACAATGTTTCTTCCTATGATGATCAAGCTACAACACGTTACTCCTCCTGTAGATACGCCTTCACTATTGTGGGTTATAAAAGAACTCTGCACACCCCGTCCCATTCCCCTGACCACATCATTTAGCTCTTTTCCAACTATGTTTGTTGTCTTTAAAGAGCCAAAAGCTTGTAAACAAACCAGTGGCTATGCCATACACAACTGGTACAAATACTGGTGTAATGTAGCCCTCCAACAGGCTAGCCAGTATAGCAAACTGCTTTAGATCATACTAAGCTTAACAAGACCAGTTGTTGCTCTCCTAAACCACAGAAGCAAACCTCCTTTACAGACAAAACTCTGCCATACTTTGTTCCAAGCCGAGACTGGTCACGCTGGCCACACTATCTTTTCAACCTTCACTTGTGTTTTCCTCTACCTGAGACTATCCCTCCTAGCAACCTATTTTCCTTTTCTGCAACATTTCAGCACCAGAGTAAAACCATGGCCTTCACTTGCCTGCTGCTTTGCAAACCTACAGCGCGCTCATCCCTCCTATTAACCCCTGCCCGCCTTACTCTAGTCTTCCTTATTTCCTCTAGCCAGAACTCATTTCTTCACATCAAAAGGCTGCTTAACACCAATCAATGTACCTGCAGCCAGGGACTCTTCTTTATACACCACAAAGCGAACATATGTCCTCACGCCCTCAACCTCACCCCCTCAATCACCATCCTCCCCCATTTATTTGTAGCTTCTAATACAGACAAGGGGGTTCAACATCCAATCTGAAAGAGAATAGCTAAAAGAGGGGTCCCTGTGCTTTAACCACTGCCAGGACTTAAGCTGGACTTTTTGAATAATCTCCTCCACATCTATTTTCCCTTGGCTAAAGACAACAGAGTTCCTTTGCTCCCATATACATGCCACTATAGTTGCCCACACTCCTTTCCATAAGAGATTTTGTCTACTGCTAAGTTGGGGTAGATAAAAACTTTCAAAGTGAGCTAAAATGGCATTATGTTGTACAGACACAATGCCGATCCATCTAAGACATAACACCCACACCCTCTGAGCAACATCACATTCTATGAATGTATGTTGGCATGTTTCCTCCTGTAACTCGCACATAGCACAGAGGATTGTGTTCATGATCACCCTTCTTCTACTCAAGCTTTCCCTTGTAGGTATTCTGCCTATAAGAATTCTCCATGTTGTGGTTATCACATTGGGGAAGGTTTTGATTTTCCAAAGATAACTGAACACATCATTTTGGGATCTTCTAACCGGATGAGCTATACATTCATACGCAAAATTAACAGGAAACAGCCCCGAATCATCAAAACCCCACACCCGTATATCTTCCTGATCCCTAGTTAGCCTAACTCTTGATAAGTGCAAAGCCAAATCTCACTCCAACATGCTTTCCCACTCGAATCTTGCTCTTCTCCACCTATGTTTCCATTCCCACACTGAGTCTACCCAAGAGCCAACCTCTTCCACCTTTTGGCCCTAGTTCAAAGAGATTGAATAAAGCCTAGGAAATAAAGTTTTGAGGCTACTATTACCGGCCAATGCATCCTCCCAAAATCTTACTTTGTCTCCACTTCCTACTTTCCATACGACTTGCTGATTAAACCAACCTTCTCCTTCTCCCTCCGTGCACACTTTCTGTAAGTCTCTCCACCACCAGGATTGGACTTTTATTGATGCTTGCCGGCATTCTAAATCCACCCCATACTTGGAAAACAACATCTCCTTCCACCTTCCTTTCTCTTCAGATATCAGACTCCACCTCCATTTAGCCAGAAGAGCATAATTGAACTTCCTAATATCTTTGATTCCCAAACCACCTTCCTCCTTTGGTTTACACAGCACTTCCCAACTTACCCAAGCGATCGGTTTCTTCTCCTTCCCCCAACCCCATAGGAACCTCCGTTGTAAGCTGATAATGCTTCTGCACACGCAATTAGGTGCTTTATAAAGCGAAAGGTAGAATAGTGGGACTGCTGTTATAACTGATTTGATGAGACAAATTCTCCCTGCCAAAGATAGAAATCTCCCTCTCCATGCATTAAGTCTGGCTCTTAGTTTACTTAGGACAGGCTCCCAAAAAGCAGTCTTTCTTGGATTCCCTCCCACCTCCAAGCCCAGATACTTAAACGGTACTCCCATCTGACCACAATTCAAGATTTTTGAATAGCAGACCATGGCATTTCGGTTAACATTTACACCTGCAATTCTGGATTTGTGGAAATTAATATTCAGGCCTGAGGCTAGCTCGAACCCCCTAAGGATTGCCTTAATAGCCACCACATTACTATGAGACTCCTCACAGAAGAATAAAGTGTCATCTGCAAATTGCATAGAACAGAGTTCAACCTTCTCTCTTCCAATCTTGACACCTGATAGTAGGTTAGCCTTCTTTGCTTGCCTTACTAACCCAGCTAGACCCTCTACTACCACTAAGAAGAGGAAGGGAGCGAGGGGATCACCCTGCCTCAAGCCTCTTGTTGGCTTGAATTCCTCTGTTGGACTACCATTCACAAGCACCGAGACAGATGCAGATTCCAGTCATCCACGCATCCATTCAACCCATTTAATTTGGAATCCCAATTTTAAGAGCATATCATAGAGAAAATCCCAACTAACTGAATCATAAGCTTTCTCAAAGTCCACCTTCAAGCACAACCCAGATCTCCCACTCCTCCTCAGATCCTCTACTACTTCATTTGCCATGAGAACGCTATCAAGAATCCCTCTGTCTTTTAAGAAAGCTGATTGACATTCATCAATAACAGAGGGTAACACTTTTTTAAGTTTGCCCGCCAACACCTTCGATATGACATTATAAAAAGCCCACACTAAAGATATTGGTCTATACTGCTCCAGCTTAGATGGATCCCTTACTTTTGGTACCAATGCTATAAATGATGCATTGCAGCCCTTTGGTATAGTACCTGTATCATGGAACATAGCCAAAGTTGTAATTAGCTCATCTTTGATAAAGTCCCGGCTTTTTTTAATTAAGTTGAAGTTGAACCCATCCGGTCCAGGACTCTTAGACCCTTCACATTGCCACACCGCTTCCTTGATTTCCTCCTCTGTAAACGCTGCCAGGAGAAACAAGTTTTCCTCCTGATTAATTCTTTTAAATTCAACTGCATCAAGCCGCACCCCCAGGTCCTTTGTTGCTTTAAATCTATTTTCAAACAACTTCTTTGCTTCTATTCGAACCGTGCAAGGTTCCTCACACCATTGGCCCCCAACTTCCACTCCCTTGAGTTCATTTCTAAGTCTTCTCCATTTAATGGATGAATGATAGAATTTGGTGCATGCATCCCCGAATTTCAGCCAGTTCATTCTAGCCTTTTGACTTATAAGTGAGTCAATTTTTCTATCAATCTCCCGCAGTTGACTCAACAATTCCACTCTTTCCACCCTTACACTTTCATGTTGGACATCAGTGAGATCCTGACATTCCAAGCTATCCATTTCTTGTAGAATTACTCTCCTCTTGATATGTAAGTTTCCATATACATCTCTATTTCATACCTTCAGATCTCCCTTCAGCCTTTTCAATTTGTCCTTGAGCTTTGTTATTTCATTCCCCTGAACAACATATGACTGCCACTTTTCCTTCACCATCCCATAGAGCCCCATTTCCATATGCCATGCATCAATGGTTCTAAATGGTCTAGGCCCCCAGTCCTTGTTTACCGATTTAACCACAATGGCACAATGGTCTGATACTTCCCTCCGCTGTATATACTGCTTGTTTCTTGGCCATATCTGTAGCCACTCTTCAGTTACAAGGATTCTATCCAATCTATTTTTCGTCGAGCCATTTGCCTTAAACCAAGTGTATTTTTTCCCTACTAAAGGCAGATCTAACAACAGATTTGTTTCAATGAAATTGTTGAAACCACAGATCTCCCTAGAGCAACCCACTGTACTATTTATACTCTTCCTCTCACTTTTGTTTCTTACTGCATTAAAATCCCCACAAAAACACCATAACAGATCATGTGATGCTACTTTAATGTTAGACAACTCCTCCCAAAGCTTCACCTTTTCTGTGTATGCACAAGCAGCGTAAACATTTACAATTACACATCTCAGAGCAGAGCTTATATGTTTCCCGAAAAAAACAATAAACCCCTTTCCCATGACTTGACTCTCATAACCAAACACAGACTTCTTCCACATAGTAAGCAGACTACCTCCTCCATTTTCGCCTTCATTGTGTATCCGTCCCACCTCATTATCCCCCCACAACGCAAAGCATCTGGCATCGGAAAAAACAGTGGTCTTTGTTTCTTGAATGCATACGATTTCTGCTCCCTCACACGCAATAACTTGCCTCAGGTATTTGGCTTTAGTTCCTCCCCCCAGACCTCTAATATTTAAATTAATGATCAACATAAAAACCAGTCATCTTTCCCTCCTCAAACCTCTGTATACACTCCGCGTCTCTCGCTTCCATGCACTTATATTCCTTAACTACCTCTACTTCATCCCCTCTGCAAGCAATACCCATACGTTTACCCCCTTCCCATAGCATACCTGATTCCTCCACAACTTCCGATTCGCATAATCGGGCATTACAGTTAAAGATATCTCCATCAGAGATTGCTGTTGAAGGGATTTCAGTTGTGTAGATGGAAGAACTCCTTAACCGAGTGGCTCTGTCACTTATTCTCATCGAACGCCTGGGGTGAGTGCTTGGTTCTCCCAATTCCCACAGCCCTTTTCAATCTCCTGCCAAACCAAATCTTCAATATGGCTTCTAAATAGCGTATCGCACCCAAGGTCCTCCCTCTCTAGCAGTTTACCCCCGGCACGCCCTTCCCCAGGGGTTGGCTCTGTCTCTAGATCTTGGTTTTCCTTCAACTGGGCCGACTGCTTACCCTGTTGGTCCAACAAAGGGATAGGTGTGCAAAGTAAATTTCTATGCTCCACGTCCACCACTAGCCTCGCCAATTCATCATGTTCTAGACAACTATAGCCTTCCACTTTATCAGCTACCCACGCTGGGGATTGACTAAGATCAACTCTTCTGAATCCTTATGGATCTCCATTTCCCCATTCGTGATACTCTGACACTCTTTAAGCCGACCTAGTACTCCTTTTGTCACAGACTCCCCAGATCCAGACATTTTTGTATTTTGTGAGACCTGGTCCCCACCTTCGTTCTCCTCCCCCTTCTGCCACGTAGCCCCTCTGTCGCCCCGCTCCACCTCCTCCTCGCAACTATTGACCGACAACTCTGTCTCTTCTACGTAAGTGTCCATCGAAGAAGCACTATCGGAGGAGCCAAACCCATAAGCACTACACTTACACAGAATTCCTTTGGCACTTGGGTTTTCCTCTTCGATAAAAATGTTGTAGATATTATTGTTAATCCTCATGTCTTTCTTCAACCTTGCATTACAATTTTTCAATATCCTGACTTGAAGCCTAGCAAACTCTAAGTACTCCCAAATCAACGTTGAGTTATCTACAGACACCAAAGATGCCGTCTCCCCTACCACTTTGGCAAAACAATCCTCATTCCACAAAGAGAGAGGCAAGCCATAACATCTGACCCATACCAATTTATGGTCCGCCATATGATTCTCAGACCACGGTTCTATGTAATCAAAAAGGTTTTCGAACCAAACCTTGTTGAGGTTTATGAGGGCCTCCATGCTTTCCTCTACTATTGGCGTGATTAGGGCCAATCTATCTCCCATATACCTCAACTTGACCGCGCCCATACCTCCCTTCGCAAACTCCTCTTCCAGATGATCAAAGTCTAACTCTACATTAAACTGGCCAATTGAGCTTCTTTCCATCCACGGTAAGGGATGTTGGTGTGTCTTAATAACTGGCCCTTTCCAATGCTGTTGTGAGCCTCCAACTACTGCTTCAACAAAGGATTTCTTTCGAACTTTTTCCACCCAGACCTCCTTCTTTCTTGAAGTCTCGCTTACCCCCAGACCTACCGCACTCTGCTTCCTTGTTTCTTTTGGCAGCTCCAGTTGTTGCTCCATGCCTTCCTTCCTCTGCTCCCTTCCATATTCTACCTCATTTCTCCGGTACCTCGAGACATTAACATGCAGCTTCAAATTTCCTATATATATTTGGTCAAGTTCCTTCTCTAATCTCCCAACGTTTCCCACCTTACCAAATCTCACAAAACCAAACCTCCTCCCCCACTTATTTTGCCTACGAGAGATAAAAACTTCTTTCACCCTTGCCCACCTCTGGAACACCTTGTGCATATCCAGTTCACCATACCCATGTGAGAAATTTGAGAAGAAGAAGGATGTTGCATTATCCACTGTTTTTCGTTTCATGTGGCCGAAACTTCCCTGTCTCTGCGAATGTCCATGTCCTCCATACCTCTGTCCATACCGCGCTTCCCTTTCTCCATACCTAGTTGTGATTCGAGCTGCCATCTTTCACTGTTCACTTTTTCGTGGGTTGATCTGCAATTGTGGTTTGGATTATTGATTCCTCCAAACCATGATCTTGAGTTTAATTTATGATTTGTGCGTTGATCTCTTCCAATGTTAAGGATGGGTTATTATATGGTTTATTATATAGGTTATTATATGGTCTAATAAAGATTATTTATCGTCTAAAACATATAATATTCATGTCTACTCATGACTATTATTAGATGATTATTCTATTAATTAGATATAGTTAGCATATACACAAATGAGTTTAACTAACTAAAGAGAGTGTGAATTAACACGTGTGTGTAGTTCATTTTTATCCTCCTTATAATTTACTCTTCCCTGCATATGCGCTTTGAATTTATTATTGTGTAAATTCTTGTATGTGTTCATCAATAATGACAACAAAAATTGATTTTACCAAAAAAACAATTTGTTGAGTGCCAAAATTTAATCGCTAAATAAAAATTACTGACAGAAAAGTGGCAATCACAAATCCATCAATAATATGTTTGCCCGTAAATTTGTCAACTGAAATTACAGACAAATAAATTCGTCGATAACTACATTAATATTATTTATTTATTAGCATTATTATTATTATTAAAATTATTATTTCAAACAATTTTTTTCATTAAATATTAACTAAATTTAAAAATGAAAAATAATTAGTCATTATATTGATTAAATTATATACTAATTTAGACACTAAAAAATTATTAATATCTTGATTTTTATTATTAATAAAATATTTTAAAACTATTTCTAAATTGGTATCTAA
>Ga0123341_1000197_pt1 | contig 30765 bp, 16 predicted proteins | sample Turbeapinknodule_FD_89959 | JGI IMG/M metagenome (GOLD analysis project Ga0123341, IMG submission 89959) | Root nodule microbial communities of legume samples collected from Mexico - Turtle bean Mexico pink nodule | ecosystem: Host-associated > Plants > Roots > Nodule | place: Mexico: Nepantla...
ATGTTGTGGTGAAGCAGTGGTTGGTTGGGGTGAGGGTGAGGATGAGCTGTATGAGCAGCTGTGGAAGGCTTGCGCGGGACCACTGGTGGATGTTCCTCGTGCTGGCCAGAGAGTGTTCTATTTTCCACAAGGCCACATGGAGCAAGTGAGTTTTGCAGCTTAAGAAAACAATTTGCTTTTATTTTGTGTGAAATTTTTTGAGAGATTTGTGGACAAAACAAAGAGAGTAGCGTGAGTTTTTGATTTTTTTGTTTTTTAAAATTGTGGTTGTTGTTGGGGTTGTGTAGTTAGAGGCTTCAACCAACCAGGAATTGAATCAGAGGATTCCTCTGCTGCAGCTTCCCACGAAAATCCTTTGTCGCGTCGTGAACGTTCATTTACTGGTAATTATTTTTTTTCTCTCTTGTGATTATCCTTCATTTTGCGATTTTTTTTTTTGTTGTTTATTGAAATTTGGGAAAAATATGAATCTTGTTTGGATGTATGAGAAGATGGTGGAAGGGGCATCTTGGTTTCGGAGTTTCTATTATTATGAAAAGTTTTAAATTGCGATTGTGGTCGTGGTTTTGTCGTGAATCTTGATGCTGTGGAAAATTAGTGACAATTGCGGTTGATGTGACTGCAATTGTGGCTTTAGAGAATCTCAACAACCTAAAACCTTGATTGTTGTTGTTGGGAAATGGATTCAGATGTTTACTTTGAATTTTGGCATGTTTTAGGCTGAGCAAGAAACGGATGAGGTTTATGCGCAGATCACTTTGGTCCCGGAATCTAATGTAAGGATCTAAATGCCCCTTTTGATTTTCGTGGTCAACCTTCGATTCTTCTCTACGGTTGTTTAGATTCTAATGGTGTTAATATGTTAGCAAGATGAGCCTACAAGTGCTGATACGTGCACTGCTGAAGCTCCAAGGGCACCGGCTCACTCGTTCTGCAAGGTCTTGACTGCTTCTGATACTAGCACCCATGGTGGCTTCTCTGTTCTTAGGAAACATGCTACCGAGTGCCTTCCTGCATTGGTAATACAATCTGTTTTCTTTTTGTTGAATTTCTTTTTGCTGTCTCTTCCCGGATCCCTTATTTCAGAAAACTGTGTTTTGATTTGTTTTATAGGATATGTCCCAACCAACACCAACCCAGGAATTGGTTGCAAAGGATCTTCATGGTTATGAATGGCGATTTAAGCATATATTTAGAGGTAAAGGAGATGGGAATTGATAAGTTTTCTTTCAAGTCCTAGAGATTTAACTTTCTGATCGCCTACAGATTTTACCTTGTTTTTAATTTTTTTCAGGTCAGCCACGCAGACACTTGCTCACGACTGGTTGGAGTACTTTTGTGACTTCCAAAAGATTAGTTGCTGGAGATACCTTTGTGTTCTTGAGGTAAACCTTCTTATGTTTTCATCTCTTTTGTTCATAGATCTTCTCGTTTTTTAATGAAAAAATCATGTAAAATATTTTCAGTTGTTCTATACTAGTGTTTCTTAACTCAGATTTTGTGTGTAGAGGGGACAATGGGGAATTACGTGTTGGAGTGAGGCGTCTAGCTCGCCAGGCCAGTAGCATGCCTTCATCGGTGATTTCCAGTCAAAGCATGCACCTGGGAGTTCTTGCAACTGCCTCTCATGCTGTTGCAACTCAGACTCTTTTTGTAGTATATTATAAGCCAAGGTAGAACTTTTACTAGTTTCAAAAACTATAAAATGTCTTACTGATAAATCATTAGTGGATGATTGCTGATGATTTGTTTTCTTAGGACGAGCCAGTTTATCATAGGTGTGAACAGGTATTTGGAGGCTGTGAGCACGAAGTTTGGTGTTGGCATGAGGTTTAAGATGAGATTCGAGGGGGATGATTCTGCTGAGACTGACAAAAGGTAGTACAATTTGTCAGGGTAGTTTATTATGTGACCTTTTTATAGCTATTCTAATACGTTGTTGTTCAGATTTTCGGGTACCATAGTTGGAATTGAAGATATTTCTCCTCATTGGGAAAATTCAAAATGGCGATCGCTCAAGGTATTCTCCCTCTTTCAATCTGCAGTTGTTCATTTACTTTTTTGGTGATCATTTTACTCATCTTATCTTATGTTGTCAATCCCCAGGTTCAATGGGATGAACTTGCAGCTGTTCCAAGACCTGAGAGGGTTTCACCATGGGAAATAGAGCCATTTATTGCTTCTGCTTCTACACCCTCAGTTCAACCCACTATTGTAAAGACTAAAAGGCCCCGACCATCCAGTGAAGTTCCAGATGTTGGTGAGTAATTTTTTGTAATAACTCATCTTCTTATGCATATTGAGTTTTTGGTTTTGTTTGACACTCAACAATTACTTTCAAACTAGATACAACATCCGCGGCTTCTGTTTTCTGGGATACCGATCTGCCACAGCCTGATACCACACAAATCAATGTTTTGGCCGAAAGCAAACAGAATGACAAAACTGGTTCATGGCATCACATGCAAACTGACATGAATAGTAAAAGCAACAGCAACAACACTATGTTAAGGAATCAGACCGAAGGAAGTTGGCTGTCCTCTCCCCATTCCAGTTGTCCATCTCATTTGTTTCAAGACACAACAGATGATAGCAAGAGCGTCTCGGGTTGGCCTGTTTCAAAGCCTCATTCGTCCAGATTGAGCAATGAGCATGTGCTTGACCAAGTTGACAAGGAGAACAAAGTTGAGACTGCTGCAAGTTATCGGTTGTTTGGAATTGATCTTATTGATCATTCTAGGAACTCACCTGCTGTAGAGAAGGCATCTCCGCATGCAGTAAATGTAGCCAAAGTTACTACTGAAGGATGTACTAGCACCTTGTCCCAAACAGATGCTGGTCATATGTCAGAGGTACCAAATTCTTCTTCCAAGGAGAGGAAACAAGAACAGCAACAAGTATCTCCGAAGGAGACTCAGAGCAAGCAAGTTTGTAGAAGTCGCACCAAGGTGTTGAACATAGATTATTTGTTTAGATAAAACTGTTTAGTTGTTTATATTCGAAGCCTAATAAGATTTTTTTTTCTAACATGAGTGTTCCAATGATATTCAAAACCTGCCAAAAGGTTCAAATGCAGGGTGTTGCAGTGGGTCGTGCTGTAGATTTAACAATTTTGGATGGGTATGATAAACTTATAAATGAATTGGAGGAGATGTTTGACATAAAGGGACAGCTTCAATACAGGAATAAGTGGGAAATTGTCTTCACCGATGATGAAGGTGACATGATGCTTGTGGGAGATGATCCATGGCCGTGAGTATCTACTAAACACAATTATAGGATCACAGTGTTACACCCGTTTCTATCAAAAGCACAACTTGTAGGAACAATATCATAAATCATGCTGATTGATTTTATATTTTCTTGCAGTGAATTCTGTAGTATGGTGAGAAGAATCTTCATTTGTTCGAGTCAGGATGTGAAGAAGATGTGTTGTGGAAGCAAACTGCCAATCTCTTCAGTGGAAGATGGGACTGTAATAAGCTCAGAAACAACTGAAACCTGAAACTTTGACATTCTTTCTTGTGGTTTTTGCGTTTGTTTTTCAGCACCCAAATGCTGGTCCTTCTTCTTGTTGCTTCAATTGTTTGTGGGAAGGAAGTAGGTCTATTTGGGCTGGGTAAGTTTCATGTTATTGTGAAACGCTAGCTAATTGTAACTTAATTTGTAGAGACACCACCAGGCATTAATTGTGCTAGAAAAAGACCAAAACAGATTTCTTTAATAAATTAGTGGGAGATGGCAAATTTAGGCTTAGCATTTGTGAATATTCATGTTAAGTTTGAAAGAAGAATGTAGGGGGTTGATTTGTCTTTTTATGGGATGGGGGCTTATTCATTTGTGCTTTGTATGCATATCTTGTGCACTGTGTCCTCTGCAATTCTAATCTGGGTGAGTCAATGTATGTTGCTGTCATCACTGAATGTAAATTATGGCATTAAATTGCTTCAAATGTATTGTTCAGAAATACAGTGGTCCACTGTGACAGTGAGTCGCTGATTCGCCTGACATAGGGGCTGAATTTTGCAGGGTGGTGGCACCACTCAGAATTCAACGGTAAATTTTTTTGTTACCACTCAACCCTCCATACACAGAAGGGTTTTCGCAATTCCCATACTGGGAGATCCACTTCTTCTAAAGAGTAACTCGTGAACTAATAAATATTTGATAAATTCAACTTTTAAATCATGATTTTAAGTATGTCATACAAATAAACTGAATATTGATAAATATGTCTTTTTATATATTGTGAAGTATTAAATAACCTTTAATATTATAAACTTGAAATAAAAGTTTCAACTTGTTAAGCGCTTCGTCTAATGTGTTTGATGTTTCTTCATCAGTTGTGTATGATGATGTTCATTAGTTCTTATTTTTCTATTCCTGAGTTTGTTTTTCAATTTTGTTCTTTATCACCTTCTACAGTACAAGATATAGACCAATCAATTCCTTTTCTCTCTTCAAGTCTTTGTTTTTTTTTTTATTTCTTTTTTCTTGCACATTATGAATGCTGTTGGAATAAATATAAGATGGTATCAGATATCTTATTTTGAAGAGTTCTTTTGTTTATCTCTAACTTGTTCGTTCTATGTTTTTGTTTTGTTTTATGGCCTTTCTTATTCCTTTTTTTATTTCATCATGTATGATATAGACTCTTTTTTAACATAGTTTCTTGTATATTCACCCAAGTGAAAATCTTACTACATCCTTGATTTCTCTTGTTCTTGATTCGAATAAGTATCATTTATGGAACAAGTTTATAGTTATTGCTTTGAGTGACAAGAATTGGTTAATGGGACTATTGTTAAACTTGTGAAAGGGGATGCCTCTTATCAAGCCTGCAATCATTACGGTGGTTTCTTGGTTTGATCATTCATATTCTCATTCCATATAACAAAGCATTTTATAGATGGATAAAGTGGATGAGATATGAAATGATTTTTTTATATATGAAGTTTTTATATTCGGCAACATTATTTAACTTGGCATCTCCGCTATGCTCACACTTCAAGTAACAACAATTATATGTTATTATACGAAAAAACGTATTATTAAAAAATAAAAATAAAATAATAAAATATAAAGAAATATGAGAAAATTAGACCAAAATCCAAATGTTAACAAAAACAGTAGATAAGTAAACTATACATATTCATAAAGAATTCTAGAACACAGACTAGAAGGAAACCCATTATACCAATAAAATGATTTTTTATGAATAAATTCTAAATTATTCAACTTATCAGCACACAAGATATTAAATGATTTGAAATCAAGATTTTTTTTTCAAGGAAATGACTTAAGAATTTCATATTGGCAAATAAAATACTCATCTTTGAAATAGAAATTTGACTATTTCAAAAGAAGTCGGGGTAGTTCATCGAGAGGACGATCACCCGAGTTAGAGTGATTAAGTAAAGCGTGGTAAAGGTGATTGTTTGCACTAAAATGGAGTTGACTTGGTGTGTAAGCGAGCACCCATGTTAGATGTTCCAATAAGATAGATGAATCATTCTTAGTGTAGGTTGAGAAGACCAAGCTTAGAAGGGTGCAACTTCCCGAGTATGTGAAGCCATGCCTAGCAAGGTTAGGGTATATGACCCCTGCTTAGAGGGTAAAAGTTCATCAAAAGGTTAGTTCTTTAAGAGCACCGTGATTTTTCATACTTGATTTATACATTAAGATTGTTGTCATTTTAGCTCAGAGTGTTGGCATAAGTATTAGGTTGGTATGTTATCAACAAATGTTAAACTTATGCTAATCGCGTTTCACTAAGTTAGATAACGAGGCATGCGTTGGCTATGCTAATAAAAAAATTACTAAGATAAATAACTAGACTAGTAAAGAAAGTTGCAGTTAATATGCCTGGATAAAAAGTGCTTGTAAAATAAAGTGTGCAATATTGTTCAAGGTGTGTAAAGTGTTACGGATTACATGAAAGATGGAGAGTAAGGCTACTCCTCCACAAGCTACCCATTGACCACGGTCTTACTCGGGCCAAGTTGGGAGAAGTCGATTTCGGGATGAAGGCCCGAGGCTTGCTCGACGACCTCCTCAAACCCCACAAGGTAGGATTGAACGGTGTCGTTCGTAAATGCTTCTTCCTCTTTGGCAAGGTCTTCATCTTTTCGCGTTAGTTCTTTCTTGAGTTTTCCACCTCTACCAAGAGTTTCTCTTTTTCCTCAGTTAAGCTCGAGGCCTCCTTAGCCTTCTCAGTCAGGAGGGCTTCATTTTCTTAGCGTATTTTGGATTTTTGAAGCTCTTCCTGAAGATTCACCATCTTGGCGTAGGAGTTTTGATTGTTGAAGCTCCTTTTGAAGACTCTCCATTTGTTTATGAAGCTCAACAATCTTGTGATCCTTTTGGTTCGCCGACCCTCTCCAATCCTTCAACTTGGTGACGACCAAGCAGCTTGCAGCGAAGACTTTCCCCAATTGCCTCATGGTTTCGTGCGCCAGGTGATCTTTCTCGAGGGTCATGAGTTTCTCCTTCTCTTCATTGGGCAGAAGGGTTTCCTTGAGGAGGGAGGGGACGTCTAAGTCAAGATCCCCTAGGCCCTTTCCTCTGTAGCTCGTACCCTCATCCTCTTGCATCACCATCCTGTCACGTGGCTGAGTTGGACTCGCTGAGGGAGCACAGTTGGAAGGAGCAGGCCCATCTGAGTTGGAAGGAGCACGCCTATCTGAGTTGGAATGCTCGGTAGGGACGACTATGACTTTCCTTTTTCTTTTGAAGACCAACCCAAAATTGGTCTCCTCATCATCTTCGGTAAAGGTTGGAACAACAGTGGTTGGGGCTTTGAGCTTAAGGTCCTGAGGCACTTGAGCAGCCGCCCTCATCCTCTTAGCCCTCTTCGCCAACTCTTTCTTGTCAAGCCTGGCCAACATGCTATTTGCAAAAGAGGACAATAAGTAATCAGTAACAATAGTAAAGTTAATACTATCAAGAATAGGGAATAGTACCAATATAAGCCTTTAGAACCCTGGGGGTGAACTCTCTGCTTATGAGAAAGGCAGTGTCGAAGACCACCTTTAAGCTTGACAAGAATTGGCACACCTCCTGATCGCGTTGAGGCAGATCTTTTAGGCGTCGAGCACCTTGGAAGCGTGGTTTCTTGGTCCAGTACAAGGAAACCCATCCAGAAGGGTTGGATACCTTTTGTTGCAGCGTATCTTCAAAATTTTCCTTTAAGGCCCTTATAAGGCTACCCCATTGAAGGATACCCAAAGTTGGCACCCTAGGTGTTTGACCTCAAAAAAATACAAAAAGACTTCAACAAATGAAAAGGCCAAACTATGTGCAAAGGATGATGAAGCCCCGAATAAATGGCCAGGTATTTGGGTGTAGCTAGACAGGAGCTACATTGATCTCGGTAAGGAGTTCCTTTTCGAAATTGAATAGGGAAAGCAAAGGAGAATCCTTTTGAACACAGTGGCATAAAAGTAACAAAAAGGTCTCTCAGGATCTGATGACTCATCACAACAAACAGGTTCATCCTCCCTACATGGGATTATCCTAAGAGCTCTATCGTTCTCTTTGCCAAAATGGCACTCATTCTTTCTAAGAGCCACTATAAGCTCATGGGAGGTATACATGGAGGTCTCTTCTAAGAGGTTTTGAGGTGCCCAGGGGTATAAATATTTGTAATCCATTGAAGAAGTATATCTAAAAAATGCAAACACAAGAAGAATACAAACACGAGTAAATCCAGACAAACCCCAACTTAGGCAATATGATAATTATAATCACAAATGCTTTAATCAAGTAGTGATGCACATATAAAGTGATGAGTTGTTGAAAGGAAGTACCTTGTTGCAGTAAGTAGTCGAAGACGATGAAGATTTTTGGGTGCTCGAAGGAGGGTGCAGAGGAAGTTCGAAGAGCGCGAGGGTTTTGCAAGGGTTAAGGAAATGAAACAGTGGGTGGTAATGAGTTTTCTGAACATTGGCTTATAAGTGTATGGGAATGTCAACCGACAACGCTTTACCGTTGTTGATGAGAGTATCACGCGTACATTCGACATTTTAAAGTGACGTCACCTCAGAAACGCTTTGTGCACCGCGTCCCACCTACCCATTGGGAAACTGCCACGTAAGTCGCCAGAGCACTCGAAAAGCCTTCTCGCTTAGCCAAGCTCAGCTCGAGCCTGGGGGGCTTGTGTACTGGACAAAGTTTTATGTGCTCAATGATCGGAGCTCGGTGCACGGTGTTGGCCAATCAACTCAGCTTTTGGGCCTATAAAGTGGGTCATATGTCTGGCCCAACTTTGTTAGTAAGCCCGTTGGAAAATAAATAAACTAATCTTTTATATACTAATATAAGGTTATTGGTAAAGTGTTTTTTTTTTAACCTAGGAGCACGTGTGGTGCATGTGGTGGTTAAGTCACGAAAGTATATTGTAACCTAAGTGTGCGTTTAGGGCATGTAGTGGTTAAGTTGCATGCATAGTGGAAGATAACGTTGCACCATGAGTAAGAGTGCCCACGTAAGCGGAATATTTTCTTGAAGTTAGCACCTGAAGATAAGTGGTGCCCCGTAACAGGTGGTTTTTCTGTTATTATTTTATAATTCTCATTAGAGATAAGATTCTTTCCTGTTGTAGTACCTTGAGTGAAGGTGCCCATAAACATAATGTTTTTCTGTTACGTATGCTTTCAGTTGAGATTATATTCTCATGAGAGAAAGTAGTTACAAGAGGTAAGCTATAAAAGGGGCTTGAGACTCCAAGTAAAGGTACGTTATTTCTGATACTCAAACTGAATACTTCTTAAATTTTAGTAAGCTCTTACTGACTTGATCGTTAGAGTGTGATCAACAGGTAGGGTCTCCTCTATTTTAACAAAATCACGTTCTATTGCAACCAGACGTAGAACAAAATCCAGAGGAGACAGACCAAAGGTAAAACTTGTCACTAGAGTCAACCGATGAGAACGTAAAATAAAAAATATCAATAAAGTAAAAAAGTTTTTTTGATATTTTAAAAAGTATGGGATTATAAAAAAAAACTAAGGAGGTGCAGGAAGAAACACCCTCTAGAAACCTTTGAAATGGACCTAGGCCCATCATGACAACCAACTAAGGCAGTTTCTTCCTACACCCCTACATTTTTCTTCCTGCACCCCACAATGTTATGCAAAGACCAAATTGTCCCTATTATTTTTTAAAAACCCTAAAATGCACTTGAACTGTATTTTTTTTTTGCATTATGGATTATGGAATCCGGAAAATTTTTGGATTGACATTTCCAGTAAAATTTCGGATTCACCAATCCGTAATTCAAAATATGCATTTCACATTCAACAATCCATCATTCAAAAAAAACATTCAGATCCACCAATCCGTAACAGAAATATGCATTCCGGATTCAGAAATCCGTAATTTGAAAAAAAGCATTCCGGATCTATGAATCCTTAACAGAATTAGTTTTCCGGATTCAACAATCCAGAAATCAATAATTTATGGAAGAATTGCTTCCGAAATACCCCCTCATCTGGAAAAAAATATTTAGTTCTGGATTGATGAATCTGTAGCACATTCTCAGATCCCTATTTCCGGTAACTGTGGTGTCCTTTTTCAAATAAAAGATTAAGGTCAGTTTCGAGATTTAGGAAATTGTGGGGGTGCAGGAAGAAGTATGTAGGGGTGCAGGAAGAAGAAGCCGCCAACTAATCGTAGCGAAAAACACAAAAACCCATTTTTGACGTTTCAATTTCTCTTTCCCTTTTACTCGTTTTCACAACTTCCCGAATTGTGGAGACGTTTCGCGAATCATTCACACACGCACGTCACTGAAACTATATATCTGAATCCGACATTTCCCCTTCTTTTAAACCTCTCACTACAATTCTACAAGCTTGTTTGGTCTCTTGTTTCTCTCTAATCGTTCGAATGGCTAAAGAAGGACCCAACTGGGATGGGTTGCTCAAATGGAGCATTGCTAACTCCGATGGAACTACCCCCTCTAGCAATTTGAGGTCCGAATTCAATTTTCACTCCAATGGGTTGAAGTTGTGTTAGCCCTTTTTGTGTTACTTCGAGTTGATAGAACTGTCGGATTTTCATTTTTGTTAGGTTTAGTTGCTGGAAAAGACACACCCTCGTTTTAAAATTTATTTTTTGAATGAAAATATGATGTCTAAACAATTAATGACGAGGGAGGAGGGAAGGGTTTCTAATTAGTGGGCCAGGGGTGTGATTTTTGATTTGTGGTTCTGTAGTTTGTTTCATAATTTCAGTGAAATATTTGATTTGTGTTGTTGAATTAGAAATTGGTGTTATTGCGTTCTGATTTTGTAAATATATGATTTGTGTAGCAATAGTTTCTTTTATTTGGGGGTTGTAGACTGTGAAATATCTAGTGATTAGGGAAATTGTAATGTTATTGGAAAGCAAAAAGTGTATTGTAGAGTCAGGAGAGTTAATAATATTCAGTAGATTATGATTTGACTTTGTTAATTTTGTAATTCCGTAGTTAAGCAGTATACAGAGTTTTTTTTGTATTAGTTGCAAAGTTGCATACACTTTGTGGAAAAGTGAGTTTTTTTAAATGACTAAAATTGGTCGACTAGGTTTTGATTTTTTGATTTTTATGATTCTGTAGTGAGGAGGATCGGAGATGGTTTATGGAAGCAATGCAAGCACAGACCATTGATGTTGTAAAACGTATGAAAGAGATCACACTTGTGATGCAAACACCAGAAGAAGTCTTGAAAGACCAAGGAATCACCACTGGAGATATTGAAGGTATTCAACATTTACCAAACTGCAAGACTATTTAATTACAAATAAGTTTCCTTTCATTTTAGTTAACGATTGGCTTTGATAGTATCATGCTAACACAGTGGTATCTAACTTGGTTTCTTGCAGATATGTTGGAAGAGTTGCAAGAGCATGTTGAGTCGATTGACATGGCCAATGGTAAGTTTTAAGGTTTTGAATGGTTATGAAAGTACTTTTCTCTTGCTAAGCTTGTTTATTTAGGTTTCCTAGGGGAATCGCCACTTATTTTTGTATATCATGATTCAATTTGTCACTTAGGCTTTTGGTAGCTCTGTCTGCAATATTTGCTGGATAATGAAGTTTCTCAAAATTTGGGCAGTTCAGCATTCAATGTTAGTGTTAGGATCCAAGAATTGAAAAGAGTAGGAAAAGAGATTTTTACTGAATAAAATGAAATAAAATAGGAGAGCACTATGTCCTTCAAGGGTTTTCCCCTTTACAAAGAATTTCTCATTTCACAAAGAGCTAATGCTTAGTCTACAAAATGAACCTCAAGTTAGTAATTAATTCTATTTTAACTGATATCTCCTCCTTATATCCTAAGAGTTAGTTGAATATTAATCACTTGTTTTGAATTGTTATTTATTAGGTGTATTTGTTCTTCCACTGGTCAAAACATTTAATTGGCTTGATTTTTTAGAATTGTTCATTCATAACTTCCTTCATTAGTCTAATTGTTTTTATTCTCTTATTTACCATTTGATCATGGAAATAGTTGGCACTGTTGAAATTGATTTTTGTTCTGTTAATCTGTACATTTTACCTGTTAGCATATTTTTTTTATCGTATGTTTTTGATAATGGGTTGGTTAGTTGTTTTGTGTTCTCTTTGATTCAACACCTGTATTTCTCACCTTTTTCATGCTATCATCTGTGTCAGATCTCCACTCAATTGGTGGGTTGGTTCCTCTTCTTGGTTACTTAAAGAATTCTCATGCTAATATTCGAGCAAAGGCTGCTGATGTGGTGACCACAATAGTCCAGAATAATCCTCGAAGTCAACAACTTGTTATGGAAGCAAATGGCTTTGAACCTCTTATTTATAATTTTAGTTCAGATCCTGATGTCACTGTTAGAACTAAAGCGCTGGGTGCAATATCTTGTATGTGCTATTATACTTTTGGAGTCATGATATTTTGTTTCCTTGGAATGGAATGGTACTGATATTTCTGTTTTCGAAACAACCTGACAGCACTAATTCGGCACAACAAACCTGGTATAACTGCGTTTCGCTTGGCAAATGGTTATGCAGCCTTGAAAGATGCACTAACCTCTGAAAATGTGCGATTTCAAAGGTAACACAAGCTTTTCTGAGAAGTTTACAATTGTTGCTTTGTCATTCCCTTGGATGGTTATTCCTCATTATTTTTGGTACTGTAGTTTAATTCACAACGTGTTCTTTAATTCACAACGTGTTTACAACCTTATTAATTAGTCTATTAAACTCTATTATTAAATACCTGTTATAGTTTAACTTTTGTGGCTGAATTCAAACTATCTTTCAGGAAAGCTCTGAACTTGATCCATTACCTGTTGCATGAAAATAATTCAGATTGCAACATCGTGAACGAGCTTGGATTTCCTCGAATGTTCATGCACCTTGCCTCAAGTGAAGATTCGGATGTCAGAGAAGCTGCCCTTCGGAGTCTTCTCGAGCTTGCTCATAATACAAAAGACCACACTGAGGAACACAGTGAGAAAATGAAGCAACTTCTTCAAGAAAGAATAAACAATATCAGTTTAATGTCTGATGAGGACCTTGGTGCAGTGAGGGAGGAGAGACAGCTTCTGGACTCCCTGTGGAGCTCTTGCTTCAACGAGCCATCTTCTCTTCGTGAGAAAGGTCTGCTTGTGCTTCCTGGGGAAGACACGCCCCCTCCAGATGTTGCTAGCAAATATTTTGAGTCTCCTCTTCGATCTTCCACTGTGAATCCATCATCTTCCCATAATGACTCAAACAATGAAAAGAAAGCGACCCCTTTGCTTCTAGGGTCAAGTCCTTTATCTGCAGACAGTAACAATCCAGTTAGCTCCAATAGAGAAGCAGATGATAGATCTCAGACAAATGCTAGATGAAATGAAAGCTTAAATGTTTGTTTGTTCTGTTTTCATTGTAATTTTCTTTGACATACAATAGTAATTTCTTTCTTTAACAGACTATGTTTCATTTTTATCCTACCTTTCTCACCTTGGATTGGTCTTCCATAATTTGATCTGAAAGTGTTTTAGGTTGATCTTTTCTTATTTCAAAATCAGTTTTATGAACAATTTTTCTTTTGGGATCTTCTTTCTTGTTTGCTGTGCTAACTTTGTTCCATGTGACATTTTCTTGTTTCTTAACTCATTTTTCAGTTTCTGTATTGTTTATGGATAGGGTTTCTAGGTTTGTTTGGTAACATAGTGTTATTAGGTGTAAAATCAAGTTTTATGAAGTTATAAAGTTGATTTTTTGAGTTGTTTACTTTTATTGATTTGGTTACATTATGAATTCTAAAATTATAGTGTGAACTTGATTGGTGTTGTTAAGAAATTGAATGTAGGTTTTGGTATAAAGTGAATTAATATAAAATTTATTATGTTTATGTCTCTATCTTACGATTTATTATAGTGTTCTATCCTTTATTGTGTGCATTACTTTGAGACAAATAAATTTTACAATTCAAAGATTTAATAAGGTTTCTCATTCTAAATATTTGCGAAAATTTGGTGATAATTCAATTCACATTCTTCTTCAATTCAACTCAACCATCAAAACTAGTAATTGATTTCGAGAACTAGTTTTTGAAATTTATTTAAAATCTGATTTTCTTTCCCAAAATGGCTAAGAAGAATCTTCCTTTAATTGAAAGTGCATTAAGCGACCACCACTAAGTTTAGGAGAGTTAACTTTCAAGTTTAGCTCCAAAATGTTTCCATTATGAATAAGTGGTCAGCTTACATGAAAAGATGGTTTAATAATATTAGAGTTATGTTGCGAAATTGCAAGTTTATAACTCTTCTTCTTTTGCCTCTTTTTAGGTTAGGCATCTTTGTTGATCTTCTCTTCCTGTCCAAGTGATTAAACCTCACTTATCATTCTCCAAAACAACTCACGACACTCCAATCTCCATGATAATTCTTTGAGTTCTTCCTTGGCTTCACTCCTCCATTGTTCCCACCTCAATCTACAAGCCAACCGATGCTAGTTTTTACAACATGAAGAAGGAACTCCATCATGTGTAACATACCTTGACAATCAGTACATGTGATATGAACTAGATTATGCTTTTCAAATATTGCAAGTTATGATTGTTCATCAAAGTTAGTCTAACAAGAGTAATGTCATCATGAGGCGTGTTAAATAGGTTGACATTGCTGGTAAGGCTAATATCAATAATAAATTGCGCGAAATTGCATATCCAGATAAGACATCTTTGTGTGTATTACATCAAAAGGTCAATACAAAAGGTGCTAAAAAGGGTCTTGCTACTAAATTGGCAAGATCAACTAAGTGAATCTCTTCTTATTTTGAACATTTGAATGTCCTACATTCACAACATGATAGTTCTTCAACTATGAAATCTAGCGAGGGATTCATCAAAAACATTCTTGCAACTAAATCAATCAATTTGCTAGATCATTTTCTCGTAAGATTCCATGCATATATATTGATGTTAACGTTGATGAGCATTGTGGTTACCGTGTTATTCTACTCAATTGGGTATGGGAGAGAAGTCATGGGTTATTGTTCGCATGAATTGCTAAGTGAACTTAGTCAGTGACGGTAAGAATATGATGATTTGTTTGGTGGTGATCAACAATATGAATATTTAAAAAACTCACTTCTTATTGTACTTTATTTGGAAAGTAACTTTTATATGAATGAAGTTAATTTTTTTTCTTTTATTTACCAATGTAAATGGATGATAATTCCATATATGGGGATATAATGTTATTGTTGTGTGTTTAACTTTGAAACAATCAGAGACTATTTTTCCTTTAAGGGCTCAACCTCCAAATAATTTCAATCACCATCAAATTATTATAATTGGGGACATTTATGGAAATAATTTTATTTAGGTATACGAGAATTGGGAGTTATAAGCTCAATTTTAACTTATGTTATTAATTAGTATTTGACTTATATTGTTAATTCCTATCGCAAGTTAAGCTGCAAGAAGGTTGTTCAATTCCACCAACAGGTATATTATGGCCTATCCATTGTTATCCAACCACCTAAGCATAATCATCATATTACACTATTCACAAGCAAGTTTTTATGGATAGATAATATCCATTAGACACTATTTGAATTTGAAACTTTGTATTTGAATTTGTAATTGTTGAACAAGATGTTTTGATGCCAACAAATCTGTGTTGAAAGCTTGAAGACCCTGTTACTATGTGTGTGTTGTGTAGTAGTTTTTGACTTGTTAGTTCACACCTTGTATTGATCCAAACTCACTTAACTCTTCATCTCCTTTGAAAGAAATGTTTTTTTAAAAGCTGAGAATTTTTAGTCAGTTGTTTTTCTAGTCAACCAATTGAAAAAGTTGCTTCTCAAAGGTATTGAGGCTAAGGCAAGTTTTTCAACCTGTTGAATTGTCGAAACAACTGGTTGTTTAACACTTAGTGGTTTTCAAAATATTTTGGAATTTTTTTTTCTTTATTTTGTCTTTGTTGTCAAACTAAAACAACCGGTTATTTCAATAAAATAACTGGTTGTTTTTGTGAAAACCTGAACAGAGAATTTATTTCAATCTGTTGTTGTGGAAAACAATATGTTGTTTTTATAACAAAATTCTGTTAAGAGTTTGAAACTGTTTTTAAATGATTCCAATTATTTTTGATTTATGATCTAACAATTTTAACCACTTGCTTAAGCCTATATAAAGGTCGGTTGATGATCTTTTCAAGAACCTAAGAAAGAGAGATTATTAAAAACTTTTAAGAGATCAAGATTTTTGGAGGACTGGGTCTTTTTATACTTTTGTTTTCTACTTTGTAAAGCCCAGGTGTATTTTATTTCTTTCATTTTGAACACTGTAATTCTGAGTGTTTGGTTTAAGGCAATTTCAGAAAAGGATTTTTGAAAATTGTGGTGTTGCCAATGAGTGGTGTATGTTTTTTTAGGGGTTTAAGGTCATCACTCTTTGCGTGTGTTTGTAATCTTGCTTTGGTTACTGAGTGAATTTTTAGTGGTTAGTTGAGGACTGAATGTAGCTCTTAGTTAAAAGTGAACCAATATAAACCTCTTTATGTGAATCTCTCTATCTATTCTCTTTTACACTGTTTTAATAATTATTCTTTCTCTGCTAGTATAAACAACCTGTTGTTTCAAGAAAACAACCGGTTAAATTTCTGTAAAGAACATTAAAACTGAACTTTTGTCCAATTGAATAGAAAATCAATTGGTTGATTTTTCAGAACTTTTCATTCTACTTCCAAAATTTGCGAAAATGTTATGAAAACAATTCACCCCCCTCTTGTTTAGGCCATTAATTCTAACAATTAGCATCAGGAGTTGAGTTCTTGAAAGTTACTCAAGTTTCGATCCTAAAACATTTTTGAAAATGGCTGGCAAAACTAACCTTTGGAGAGGGTGTTTCTATAAACAAACCACCTTTGTTTTGTGGACTGAACTACCAATTTTGGAAAGTAAGAATGTAAATTTTTGTTGAATCAATTCATAAAGGAATTTGGGATGCTACCACAATAGCCCTTTTGTACCTAAGCTTGAAAAAGATGATGTTTCTATTAAAAAAACCTTGGTCCCAATGGACTGAATATGCTTGCATTATCAAGAACATTATAACTTATGTCTTAAATTCATATGATTTTTTTAGGGTCTCACAATGTGGATCTGTAAAGGAGATGTGGGACATCCTTGAAGTAACCCAAGAATGTACAACAAATGTGAAGTAGGCAAGGAAGCATGCCTTGATCCAAGAGTATGAAATGTTTAGGATGTTGAAAGGGGAAACCATTTCAGATGTGCAGGAGAGATTTACTCACATAGTAAATCACCTCATTAGCCTTGTAAAAATCTTTGAAAGGGAGGAGCTGAACATCAAGATCCTCAAATGCTTGGATAGATCTTAGCAACCAAAGGTCACTGCTATTTCAGAATCCAAGGATTTGACTACATTGACCACTGCCTCATTGTTTGAAAAACTAAGAGAGCATGAGCTTGAGATGAATCGACTTAATGACCAAGAAAATGAAGAAAAGCATGTGAAGAGCATTGCTTTAAAAGCTGTTGGTCAAAAGGATGATCAAGACCCAAGTGAGTGCAGTGATAGTGAGACTCTCAACTTGCTCACAAGGAAATTTGTCAAGTTCTTGAAGAAGAACATCCGGGACAAGAATTAGCCATCAAACAAGCATAATAAAAAGAAAGTTAATGAATTTAATTCTATGAACTATACTTGTGTTGGATATGGTAAACAGTGACACATCAAGGTTGAATGTCCAAACAATGAGAGCAAAGAGAAAGGGGTTAACAACAAGTTTTAAAAGAGAGGTAAAGTAAGAAGAGCCTACATAACTTGTCAAGACAATGATGACTCATCCTCAAGTTCATCATCAAAGGAAGTTGAAGAAGTAAATATGTGTTTGATAAAAAAAAAGATTTAGAAATCAGCAGTGTAAGTTCTAACACTTCTGTGAATTTTGAAAACTATAATCAACTTCTTGATGCCTTCAAAGAAACTCATGAGGAAGCTAACAGGCTGGCCCTATTGAATAACCGGTTGAAAGGGTTAAACAACTGGTTGGAAAATAGAGTCAAGACCTTAGAAGAAGAGTTAAGTCATTCAAAAATTGATTTTGAAAACCTGGAAATGGTTTACCAAAACTTTTCTTATGAGTGCGTTGATTTAAGCTTTCCGGAAAATTGTGAATCCCTTCAAAAGAAAGTTCACTATCTTTTAAAAATTGTGGACAAGTTTTCCAAAGGCCAATTAAATCTTGAAACTGTTCTTGTTTCTCAAAATTGTGTTTTTGGCAAGGTTGGGCTAGGGTTTAATCCAAACAGCAAGTATGGACCCATAATGAAATTGCAGAAAGTAGGGCGAAATTTCACAAATATTGGAAGAGGATATAGCCTTGATTTGCACATTTTTTTTGAAAAATTCTCCCAATATAATTTTTTGTTGAAATTCCACGTAAGAATCTCGATTGAATTTGGGACAAAACACGATAAATTTCAGGTCAAATGGATGAGTATTCACCTAGGAAAAAAATCATACAGTTTCACACAGACGAACCTCTCTTTCAGCCCTGACAATGATGAATAAAACATTTATTGCAAATCTTGTGATACGAATTTCATGCTCAAATCCCAACCAAAATTCAATACACACAATAACGTGTCTGGTAAAAATTTCACACCAAAAGCCCCAAGGAATTAGGCGTAGTAAGTCCCACATCGAGAGTGAACACAACTGGTTTTCCGAAAACAAAACATCCTGGCTTTTCATCCCTATATCTCCTTTTCATGATATGTTTATGGACACGCCTCCTTAGCTGGGTGCAAACAGCATATGAAAAATATTTTTGGAATTTTTGAATGCAGTATGGACCCATAATGAAATTGCAGAAAGTAGGGCGAAATTTCACAAATTTTGGTAAATGATAGCCTTGGTTTGTACAAATTTTCTGAAAAATTCTCCCGATATAATTTTTTTATTAAAATTCCACGTAAGAATCTCGACTGAATTTGGAACCAAACGCAACAAATTTCAGGTCAAACAAATGAGTATTCACCTAGGAAAAAAATCAAACAGTTTCACACACAAACGAACCTCTCTTTCTGCCCCTGACATTGATGATTAAAACATTTATTGAGAATCTTATGGGACAAATTTGGGGCTTAAATCTCACCCAAAACTCAATACAAAGAATGACGAGTGTTTGGTAAAAATTTCACACCAAAAGAATCAAGGAATTAGGCGTACTATGTCCCACACTGAGAGTGAACAAAATTGGTTTTCCGAAAACAATACATCTTGGCTTTTCTTCCCTACATCTCCTTTTTATGATTTTTTTATGGGCGTGCCTCCTTAGCTGGGTGCAAAAAACATATGAAATTATTTTTGTGAATATTTTTGGATTTTTCAATGTAGTATGGACCCATAATAAAATTGCAGAAAGTAGGCGAAATTTCACAAATTTTGGTAGAGGATAGCCTTGGTTTGCACAACTTTTCTGAAAAATTCTCCCAATATAATGTTTTGTTGAAATTCTACGTAAGAATCTCGACTGAATTTGGGACAAAACGCGACAAATTTCAGGTCAAATGGATGATTATTCACCTAAGACAAAAATCAAACAATTTCACACACAAATGACCTCTCTTTCAGCCTTGGCAGTGATGATTAAATCATTTATTGAAAATCTAGTGGAACAAATTTGGGACTCATGTCTTATCCAAAACTCACAATGACGAGTGTCTGGTAAATATTTCACACCAAAACACCCAAGGAGTAAGGCGTAGTAAATCCTAGACCGAGTGTGAAAGAAACTGGTTTTGCAAAACAAATGGTCCTGAATTTCTTCCCTATATTTTCTTTTTATGATTTGTTTATGGACGTGCCTCCCTAGCTGGGTGTAAACAACATATCAAAGTACTTGTGTGATTATTTTTTGATTTCTTCAATGATGTCTGGACCCAAAATAAAATTGTAGAAAGTAGGGCAAAATATCCCATATTTTGGTAGAGCATAGCCTTGGTTTGCACAAATTTCTGAAAAATTCTCTCGAAATAGTTTTTTCCTGAAATTCCACGTAAGAATCTCCACTGAATTTGGGACAAAACGAGACAAATTTCAGGTCAAACGGATGAGTATTCACCCATGAAAAAAATTAATCAGTTTCACACACAAAAGAACCTTCCCTTCAGCCCCGGCAGTGATGCATAAAATTTTTATTCCCGAACTTGTGGGACGAATTTGAGGCTCAAATATCAACCAAAACTCAATAGACACAGTGGCGAATGTCTGGTAAAAACTTTAGACCAAAATACCCAAGGAGTAAGGCGTAGTAAGTCCCAGACCGAGAGTGAACAAAACTGGTTTTTCGAAAACAAATCGTCATGGCTTTTCTTCCCCGTATCTTCTTTTTGTGATTTGTTTATGGACGTGCCTCCTTACCTGGGTGCAAAAAACATATGAAAGTACTTATGTGAAATTTTTCAGCGCAATACACACCCAGAATAAAATTGCACAAAGTAGGGCGAAATTCCACAAGTTTTGGTAGAGGATAACCTTCGTTTGCACAAAATTTATGAAAAATTCTCGCGAAATAGTTTTTTACAGAAATTCCACGTAAGAATCTCCACTGAATTTGGGACAGTACGCAAAAAATTTCAGGTCAAACGGATGAGTATTCACCCACGAAAAAAATCAAACAATTTCACACATAAAAGAACCTTCCTCTCAGCTCTGGCAGTGATATATAAAAAAATTATTGCCGATCTTGTGGGATAATATGGGGTTCAAATCTCAGCCAAAACTCAAGACACAGTGATGAAAGTCTGGTAAAAATTTTAGACCAAAATTCCCAAGGATTAAGGCGTAGTAAGTCCCAGACCCAGAGTGATCAAAACTGGTTTTCCGAAAACAAAAAGTCCTGGCTTTTCTTCCCCGTATAATCTTTTTGTGTTTTGTTTATGGACGTGCCTCCTTACCTGGGTGCAAACCACATATGAAAGTACTTGTGTAAATTTTTTCAGCGCAATACGGACCCATTATAAAATTGCAGAAAGCAGGGCGAAATTCTACATGTTTTGGTAGAGGATAAGCCTTGGTTTGCACAAAATTTCTGAAAAAAGCTCCCGAAATAGTTTTTCCTGAAATTCCACGTAAGAATCTCCATTGAATTTTGGACATAACGCGACAAATTTAAGGTCAAACGGATGAGTATTCACCTATGAAAAAAATCAAACAGTTTCACACACAAAAAAACCTTCCTTTCAGCCCTGGCAGTGATGAATAAAAAATTTATTGTTGATCGTGTGGGACGAATCTCGGACTCAAACCTTAGTAAAAACTCAATAGACACATTGACGAATGTCTAGTAAAAATTTCAGACCAAAATACCCAAGGATTAAGGCGTAGTAAGTCCCAGACCGAGAGTGATCAAAACTGGTTTTCCGAAAACAAACTGTCCTGGCTTTTCTTCCCCATATCTTCTTTTTGTGATTTTTTTATGGACGTGCCTCCTTACCTGGGTGCAAACAACATATGAAAGTACTTGTGTGAATTTTTCAGTGCAATACGCACCCAGAATAAAATTGCAGAAAGTAGGGCGAAATTCCACAAGTTTTGGTAGAGGATAGCCTTGGTTTGCACAATATTTATGAAAAATTCCCCCGAAATAGTTTTTTACTGAAATTCCATGTAAGAATCTCCACTGAATTTGGGAGAAAACGCGACAAATTTCAGGTCAAACGGATGAGTATTCACCCACGAAAAATATCAAACAGTTTTACACACAAAAGAACCTTCCTTTCAGCTCTGGCAGCGATGAATAAAAAATTTATTGCCGATCTTGTGGGACGAATCTGGGGCTCAAATCTCAGAAAAAATTCAATAGACAAGTGACGAATGTCTGGTAAAAATTTCAGACCAAAATACCCAAGGAGTAAGGCGTAGTATCTCCCAGACCGAGAGTGAACAAAAGTGGTTTTCCGAAAACAAAACGTCCTTGATTTTCTTTCCCGTATCTTCTTTTTGCGATTTGTTTATGGACGTGCCTCCATACCTGGGTGCAAAAAACATATGAAAGTACTTGTGTGAATCTTTTTAGCACAATACGGACCCAGAATAAAATTGCAGAAAGTAGGGCGAAATTCCACAAGTTTTGGTAAAGGATATAGCCTTGGTTTGCACAAAGTTTCTGAAAAATTCTGCCGAAATAGTTTTTTCCTGAAATTCCACGTAAGAATCTGCACTGAATTTGGGATAAAACGCGACAAATTTCAGGTCAAACGGATGAGTATTCAACGACGAAAAAAATCAATCAGTTTCACACACAAAAGAACCTTTCTTTCAACCCTGGCTGTGATGAATAAAAAATTTATTGCCGATCTTGTGGGACGAATCTGGGGATGAAATATCAGCCAAAACACAATAGACACAGTGACGAATGTCTGGTAAAAATTTCAGACCAAAATACTCAAGGAGTAAGGCGTAGTAAGTCACAGACCGAGAGTGAGCAAAACTGGTTTTCCGAAAACAAAACGTCCTGGCATTTCTTCCCCATATCTTATTTTTGTGATTTTTTTATGGACGTGCCTCCTTACCTGGGTGCAAACAACATATGAAAGTACTTGTGTGAATTTTTCAGCGCAATACGGACCCAGAATAAAATTGAAGAAAGTAGTGCGAAATTCCACAAGTTTTGGTAGAGGATAGCCTTGGTTTGCACAAAATTTCTGAAAAATTCTCCCGAAATAGTTTTTTCCTGAAATTCCACGTATGAATCTCCACTGAATTTGAGACAAAACGCGACAAATTTCAGGTCAAACGGATGAGTATTCACCCACGAAAAAAATCAAACAGTTTCACACACAAAAGAACCTTTCTTTCAGCCCTGGCAGTGATGAATAAAAAATTTATTACCGATCCTGTGGGACGAATCTGGGGCTAAAATCTCAGTCAAAACTCAATATACACAATGAGGAATGTCTGGTAAAAATTGTAGACCAAAATACCCTTGGAGTAAGGCGTAGTAAGTCCTAGACCGAGAATGAACAAAACTGGTTTTCCGAAAACAAAGCGTCCTTGCTTTTCTTCCCCGTATCTTCTTTTTGTGATTTTTTTATGGACGTGCCTCTTTACCTGGGTGCACACAACATATGAAAGTACTTGTGTGAATTTTTTCAGTCCAATACTGACCCAGAATAAAATTGCAGAAAGTAGGGCGAAATTCCACAAGTTTTGGTACAAGATAGCCTTGGTTTGCAAAAAAGTTCTGAAAAATTCTCCCGAAATAAATTTTTTCCTGAATATTCACCCACAAAAAAATAAAACAGTTTCACACACAAGGAACCTTCCTTTCAGCCCTGGTAATGATGAATAAAAAATTTATTGTCGATCTTGTGGGATGAATTTGGGGGCAAATCTCACCCACAACTCAATAGACACAGTGACAAATGTCTGGTAAAAATTTCACACTAAAATACCCAAGCAGTAAGGCGTAGTAAGTCCCACACCGAGAATGAACAAAACTGGTTTTCCGAAAACAAAGCGTCCTAGCTTTTCTTCCCAATATCTTCTTTTTGTGATTTGTTTATGGCGTACCTCCTTACCTGGGTGCAAACAACATATGAAAGTACTTGTGTGCATTTTTTCAGCGCAATACGGACCAAGAATAAAATTGCAGAAAGTAGGGCGAAATTCCACCACTTTTAGTAGAGGATAGCCTAGTTTGCACAAAATTTCTGAAAAATTCTCCTGAAATAATTTTTTTTTTAAATTCCACGTAAGAATTTCAACTGAGTTTAGACAAAACACAATAAATTTCAGGTGAAACGAATGAGTATTCACCCACGAAAGAAATCAAACAATTTCGCACACAAAAGAACCTTCCTTTCAACCCTAGCAGTGGTGAATAAAAAATTTATTGTCGATCTTGTGGGATGAATCTGGGGCTCAAATCTCACCAAAAATCAAAACATACAGTGACGAATGTTTGGTAAAAATTTTAGACTAAAATACACAAGGAGTAAAGCGTAGTAAGTCCCAGACCGAGAGTGAACAAAACTTGTTTTCCGAAAACAAAACGTCATGGCTTTTCTTCCCCGTATCTTCTTTTTGTGATTTCTTTATGGACGTGCCTCTTTACCTGGGTGCAAACAACATATGAAAGTACTTGTGTGAATTTTTTCAGCGCAATACGGACCCAAATAAAATTACAGAAAGTAAGGCGAAGTTCCACAAATTTTGGTAGAGGATAGCCTAGTTTGCACAAAATTTATGAAAAATTCTCCCGAAATAGTTTTTTTTTTAAAATTTCACGTAAGAATCTCAATAGAGTTTAGACAAAACACAATAAATTTCAGGTCAAACGGATGAGTATTCACCCACGAAAAAAATCAAACAATTTCGCACACAAAAGAACCTTCCTTTCAACCCTGGCAGTGATGAATAAAAAATTTATTGCCGATCTTGTAGGACGAATCTAGGGATCAAATATCAGCCAAAACTCAATGGTCACAGTGAAGAATGTCTGCTAAAAATTTCACACCAAAATACCCAAGGAGTAAGGCGTAGTAATTCCCAGACCGAGAGTGAACAAAACTAGTTTTCTGAAAACAAAGCGTCCTTGCCTTTCTTCCCCGTATCCTCTTTTTGTGATTTATTTATGGACGTGCCCCCTTATTTGAGTGCAAACAACGTATGAAAGTACTTGTGTGATAATTTTTTGAATTTTTCAATGCAGTATGGACCCAGAATGAAATTGCAGAAAGTAGGGCGAAATTTCACAAATTTTCGTAGAGGATAGCCTTGGTTTGCATAAATTTTCAGAAAAATTGTGCCAAAATAATTTTTTGTTCAAGTTCCACTTAAGAATCTTGACTTAATTTGGGACAAAACATGACAAATTTCAGGTCAAACGGATGAGTATTCACCGAAAAAAAAAATCAAACAGTTTCACACACAAACGAACATTTCTTTTAGTTCTGGCAGTGATGAGTAAAACATTTATTGCAAATCTTGTTGGACAAATTTGGTGCTCAAATCTCAGCCAAAACTCAATACACACAATGACAAGTGTCTGGTAAAAATTTCACATCAAAAGTCTTGAGGAATAAGACGTAGTAAGTCCAAAACCAAGAGTGAACAAAACTTGTTTTCCGAAAAAAAAATGTCTTGGCTTTTCTTTCCTATATGTCCTTTTTGTGATTTTTTTAGTTGACGTGCCCTGTTATCTGGGTGCAAACAACATATGAAAGTATTTGTGTGATAGTTTTAGGAATTTTTCAATGTAGTGTGGACCCAGAATGAAATTGCAGAAAGTATGGCGAAATTTCTCAAATTTTGGTAGAGGATTGATAACCTTGGTTTGCACAAATTTTCTTAAAAATCTCCTAAAATAATTTTTTTGTTGAAATTCCACGAAAGAATCTCGACTTAATTTGGGACAAAACACGACAAATTTTAGGTCAAACGAATGAGTACTCACCTACGAAAAAAATTAAACTGTTTCACACACAAACGAACCTCTCTTTTCGTCATAACAGTGATGAATAAAATATTTATTGAAAATCTTGTGGGACGAGTGTCTGGTAAAAATTTCACACCAAAAGACCCAAGAAATAAGGCGTAGATAGTCCCAGACTGAGAGTGAAGAAAACTTGTTTTCCAAAAACAAAACGTCCTTGATTTTCTTACCTATATCTCCTTTTTGTGATTTGTTTATGCACGTGCCCCCTTATCTGGGTGCAAACAATATATGAAAGTACTTGTGTGATAATTTTTTGAATTTTTCAATGAAGTGTGGACCCAGAATGAAATTGCAAAAAGTAAGGAGAAATTTTAGAAATTTTGGTAGAGGATAGCCTTGGTTTGCACAATTTTTTTGAAAAATTCTCCCGAAATTTTTATTTTGTTCAAATTCCACGTAAGAATCTCAACTTAATTTGAGACAACATATGAAAGTACTTGTGTGATAATTTTTGGATTTTTTCAATGCAGTATGGATCCATATGAAATTGCATAAAGTAGGGCGAAATTTCACAAATTTTAGTAAAGGATAGCCTTGGTTTGCACAAATTTTCTGAAAAATTAACCCGAAATATTTTTTTTTTCAAATTCCATGCAAGAGCTCGACTTGATTTGGGGAAAAACGTGACAAATTTCAGGTCAAACAGATGAGTATTCACCTAGGAAAAAAACTAAAATAGTTTTACACACAAACGAACCTCTCTTTCAGTTCTAGCAGTGTTGAATAAAACACTTATTGCAAATCTTGTGGGACGAATTTGGTGCTCAAATCTCATCCAAAACTCAATACACACAATGTCGAGTGTCTGGTAAAAATTGCACACCAAAAGACCCAACGAATAAGGTGTAGTAAGTCTCAGACCGAGAGTGAACAAAACTGGTTTTCCAAAAACAAAATGTCCTACCTTTTCTTCCCTGTATCTCCTTTTTTTTATTTGTTTATGGACCTGTCTCCTTAGCTGGTGCAAACAACATATGAAAGTACTTGTGTGATATTTTTTGGATTTTTTCAATGCAGTATGGACCAATAGTGAAATTGCAGAAAGTAAGGCGAAATTTCACAAATTTTGGTAGAGGCTAGCCTTGGTTTGCACAAATTTTTTGAAAAATTCTCCCAAAATAATTTTTTGTTGAAATTCCACGTAAGAATCTCGACTTAATTTTGGACAAAACTCTTCATCTCTTTTGAAATAAATTTTTTCTTTAAAGCTGAGAAATTTTAGTTAGTTGTTTTCTTAATCAACCAGTCGAAAAAACTGTTACTCAAAGGTATTGAGGCTAAGGCAAGTTTTTCAACATGTCGAATTGTCGAAACAACTGGTTGTTTGACACTTAATGGTTTTCAAAAAAATTTGGAAAAGATTTTCTTTATTTTTTCTTTGTTGTCAAACTGAAACAACTGGTTATTTCAATAAAACAAGTGGTTGTTTTTGTGAAAACCTTAACAGAGAATTTATTTCAATTTGTTATTTTTGTAACAAAATTTTGTTAAGAGTTTGAAACTATTTTTAAATGATTCCAACTACTTTTTATTTATGATCTAACAGTTTTAACCACTTGTTTAAGTCTATATAATGGTTGGTTGATGATCTTTTCAAGAACCTAAGAAAGAGATTATTAAAAACGTTTTTCAAGAGATCAAAAGTTTTGGATCATCACTTGTGTGTGGAATAGGACTGGGTGTTTGTATACTTCTATTCTTCTACTTTGTAAAGCCCAAGTGTATTCTATTTCTTTCACTTTGAACACTATAATTTCAAAACTTTTCACTCTAATTCCAAATTTTGCGAAAATCTTGTGAAAACAATTCATCTCCCCTCTTGTTTAGGCCACTAATTCTAACAGTAATCATAGAATATGTAAACATTAAAATCAATAATGATTTAGTCCATTGTTGTTCGTACGAAGTCATTTCATTTTCATTAAATACACATGGTCTATATTCTCCCTTGTTAGACTATTAATAGAAGGTCTAGATGGTCTACTAGGGTACCATCTAGACCTTGTACAAAAGGTTGTCCAAGGGATTGTCCAAGCAATCTAAACCTTTTATAGAGGGTCTCCAATAAGACAGTCTAGACCCTGTATACAAGGCCCTCTCTTATGGTCTACTAGAGGATCTTGTATACAAGGTCTAGACAATCTCACATTGGACCATCTAGGCAGTTTAGACCATGTTTAGAGGACTGTGTATAGAAGGTGTAAACGATCTAAATGAAATCAAAATAGATAAGTACATAAATGTCCTATCCACTACAATTAATGACTCTTATGTGGATGCATATACACAACCCTTTCTCTAATTGCTCATTGGAATAACATGAGGGTTGTTTGTGTCCCTTCCCACACAAACATACCCTTCACTACGTGACCTTCGTCTACCATAAGTTGCAATGTCTATGCAATTCAACCCTACAACCATAAAAGGATATCTATTAAAGTAAAATCAACATATTCTATGTAAATAAAATATGAAGAGTTCATAGCACAACAAGATGTTCAATCTGAGTCTCATCAACCGACACAAGACCTCCTCCATGTGCATTTGCATTTAGGGGTATCACCCCATAACGGTTGATGACTATTTTACGGCAAGTGTACCGTGTCAGAAGTAATAAATTTGTCCCTAAGGACGGATATTGAACCCACAAGGAACATTTGAATTCTCAAGTATAGTATTCACTATATAGAAAACAATAAGTAAAAGTTTGTTGGATATTTGTTATGTATGAGATTGCAAGAATGTAAATAAAGTATAGTAAAAAGTTGTTTGATTCAATTGGGAAATTGGGATTGGGGTTAATCCTTCTCACTCTTTGTATTTTAAAAAACATGTAATATTCTATCTTTTATTGATATTGATGCCCATATAAAATTCATTTATATCGATTCCTCGAATATAAAATTATTAAGATAGTCTTCTAAATATCGATTTCCCGCATATTTATAAAAAATCCTTATCGTTACGAGCAAATGTTGATAGCAATTAACATTTCAAATTTAATCCTAGCATTCAAATATGTTAAGCATTATCATTTAGGTCAGATGCTTATAAGTACTTTTTAGTCAAATCTAAGGATCAAAATCATGATAAAACAAGCGTTAAGAAAAAAATGTCAATACCGATCATCAATCAAGAACAAAATATTATGTTTAAATATCACCTCAATACATAAGAGTTTGAACAAATTACTCCTAATCCCAAAGGGTAGAATTAGCCACTCATGTTGGCCATTACAAGCATGGAAAGCAAGAAAAGAAGATTTAGGATGTTTCTCCTTAACGACTGCCTCCTCTAGGGTTTTCTATCTCCTTCCATTCTCCCAATGATGTCTAGGCTTATGCCTCACGCCTCGTATTTAACCTAATTGGGCTTGGGCTAAGTGACTCCTGGTTTAGGCGAGCTACAACTTGCTTAGGCGAGTTGGACGAGAAGAAAAACCCAACTTCTCTAGAGTGATCTTGCTTGGGCGAGATTGTGCTTGCTTGAGCGAGTTTTGAGCGTTTCAACTTTTCCTTTTTATCTTTTAGCCCTTTCATTTCCATTTTCTCCTAGAATCTTGAAATTAACCAAAATTTGGGAATAAACCATTCTTATTCATATTATAATCACAAAATATGTAAAAAGGTTTAAATTCATAAATTAGGGGTTAAATTATAGTTATTTTATCAATAAATATTTATAAGTGTTTGTCTTCTTATATGAAATATTACTGAAATATGACATTTATCAACAGTCATTCTCAACCATTTGGATGATACATGGATGTGATATAGATCAAAACCACTCCACGTATCTTGGCACGCAAGCTCCGGTGCGAAGTCCACATCTTGGACGACATAATCGTTAAAATGCAACATCACCGACCGACGAATTGTCATATATGACGACAAATGGATTTCGAGGGATAGTCTGTACATATTCATACTAATGGAGGACACGTTTAGGCAAGTGCATCTGTCTGCAGGTGCCTAACCAAATGTACCTTGAAAATAACAATATTCATTCAAATGACCTTTTATATGCTCATTGTAGGAGGTAAAGCACACTCTAGCTAATTCAATGTATCTAAATGCAACCAAACAACTACAAGTGATGACAATATGCCAACATCATACCACATGCACGGGGTCATCCTTACCATACTCATTTCGCACACGTCTGACGCCTATGGACGAGAAATACTCATATATCTAGGCTTGCAACAAGGTCACATACCCAACTAGTTGCTTGGTATTTTTGTAGCTAGCATCTCTCAATTACTCGTACATGTGGGTTAAAATAGCTACCGCCCACACATATCCCCCAAGTAGGAACCATTCATTGAAGTACCATTCTTATTGGTAAAGATGGTGCAACCAACAAGGTGGAGCAAATACGCTCTCGTAGCAACTATCCATAGCCTTTTGGCACATGTATTCTCATACACCTCTCTCAACCAACTCAGTCGCACAGGACCACGCTAACAATGCCTTGTCTTTGTAGTTGCAGCTCCTCTGTCAACACGGAGTGACTCTACCAACAACTTTGTCGCCCTAATTGCTTCTAAGGTCAGGTAGGTGCACAATTGCCCGACAGTGGAAAGATGCAACAAATATGACACATCATCTAATGTGATAGTCATCTCCCTAATAGACAGATGAAATGCATGTGTATCTGCATGCCACCTCTGTACAAATGTACAAAACAATCCTTTGTCTTTCATATCATAGCTAGCACCAATAAGACCTCCTAAGCCCGACAATTGTACTACAACATTATGCACTCATATGGTGCTCCCAACTTACTCATCTTTCTCCTATGAAAAACCAATTTAAGTTCAATATGGTTCTACAATAACTAATGAATACCATTTCAGATTTGCAGTCTGATAAATGACACACTAAATTCCCCTATCGTATAACAATATCATTACTTACCATACCATTCCATAACTACATTCACACATGGTCCTCATAACTAACCTACAATTATACACTAGTGTTCCAGGATAGCCTTCATCCTCCACATGTGGTTCCTCGTGTTGAACATTTCATATCACTGTCTGCAATATTATACATCAATACAATTAATACATAACACCATAAACCACTCAAATACAAAAGTGCTTTAAAAAAACACCTTTCTGAATTATGCTTTTCGGAACAACATTCTGGAATAGCCTTTCCATAACATAAGTCCAAAATATAAAATCTGAAAATATAATTTGGAAAGGCTATTCGAGAAAGTTGTAAAAAAACATAATCTAAATGAAATACCAAATCCAATTATACAATATGACTTCCACCTCTCAACTTTTATTCCGGATTTCATTTTTCACAATTGTTCCAAAATGGAATTTTTGGAAGGGAAAAAAACTCAAAAAGCTCACCTCTCTTCTCCTCAAAACAGTGTGACTAAACACCAAAAACCACTAAAAAAACAAATAGCTAAACCACTCACAATTTCCTCGAACCACTCAAAATAGGAAAAAGCAAACACAATAATTGCCAAAAAAGCAACCCCAATCATGTAGAGGAAGAAGAGTCAAAACCTAGATCTATTTAAAACTTAATAAGAACATTTTTGTCTTAAATCCTTTCGATTATTTGTGTCAAATTGTCAATAACCTCTTTTTGAACACATCTCTTCCAAATTCTTTTTACTGTTTCTTGGGTTCATCCATATAGTGGTTTCAATATATTATGTTCGCCATAACAACTAGCTATATTTTTAAAGTAATATATTAATTTTATAAATAGTTAAAAATGATTTTATCGAATATAAAGTACACAAT
>Ga0123341_1000199_pt1 | contig 30736 bp, 20 predicted proteins | sample Turbeapinknodule_FD_89959 | JGI IMG/M metagenome (GOLD analysis project Ga0123341, IMG submission 89959) | Root nodule microbial communities of legume samples collected from Mexico - Turtle bean Mexico pink nodule | ecosystem: Host-associated > Plants > Roots > Nodule | place: Mexico: Nepantla...
ATAAATTTTTATTATTAATTTATATAATTTATAATTATATAATATATAAATTTTTTCTATAAATCTCCGTATGTAAACATGTCGCATGATTGTTGGTGTGAGTGTTTATGCTAAATAGTTTCTTTTTCTTTCTTTGGTCAATTCTCTAATGCTTTGAGAACGAATCTAATATCTTTTTGCTTTATCTTTCTCCAAAGAATGTGATGCTTCAGTTAAACCAGAATAATAAACGCATCAACATGAACATGATTACTTCGGCAATAAGTTGAAGAGATGGAAAATGCTGTTTCCAAGCAAGTCATTGAACAATAAGGAGTTAAAGCTTTTAGCTTTTCATATTCGATAAACTTTACCAATGATGTTTTGTTTGGAAAAATAATGTTATTTAGATAAAAAAAAACAAAGGAATAGTTTTTTTTCTTAATTTATTTACTTAAGTAGAAAAATGGAAATATATATTAAAGCATTTTTATTCTAGTTAAATATTATACTGATTATTCCATTATTTATCGTAACAATATTTTTCTACTAGTTTTTTTAAATGTGCTGTTAAGATTTTCAGTTATTTAAAATTTAAAAAAGGATAAAATAAATAAATATTGTGTTTTGACAGAAAAAACCGAGAGATATGAGAGAACTGCAAGTGAAACTCATTATTTTTTTACTTTTTGTATTAATTATTCATTTCTCTAAAACCGTTATTTTTCATTATTATTATTTTTTCATTGTTGTATCTTAATCACCCTATAACTTTTATTTATTATGGGTACTTTTACGCGTTTTTATTCACTTTGTTATATCAAACATTAACAGGAATTAGACTTATGGTCTTCACCATTCAACAAGTAGGAGAACAAATGAAAATACTCAGTAACACGCACAACTTCCAACACTAAGAAGTCATTAAAACTTGTTACGACTTTTCAATTTTTCATGAAAGCTCAAGCTTTGGCAACAAATGTTATATCAAAGATTAGCGAGAGTTAGACGTTTGGTCTTCACAGTCGGAAAACAGATGGAGAACGCACAGAGAGTGCACGACTCTTTCATGATGATAAAGCTTCACTGGAATACTTCAAAGTGTTTCTCAGCAACAAAGCTTCCACTCAGTGAAAACCGAAAGTTCGAATGGTCGATTACCCAGACGTCTAGCGACTCTCGGTAAAAGGCAATGTCCACGTCACATCACAGACTAAGAGCATTAATTTCGATTAGGAGTTATAAAGTGTGATTAAACGCTCATTGAGACGGTCTTAATCATTCTGACAAGATAAGATTCACTAGAACAATATAAATAGGAGGGGACCCTCATGATGAAAATGTAAGGTTATTTTGAACTCTGAACTAAATCACCTAAATTGACCTCATCTAACTTGAGCGTTAGAGTACCTTTACAGGTACCTCACCTTTTTTGACATCCAAGAAGAACAATCGAAAGTGAAGAAAAGACATGAATAATTGATAAAGGACATTCATTCTCAGATAAATGGCAAGAACACACCTTATTTAAATGCTTAAGGGATAAAAAACTTAGATTGCTTTAGTTTTTTCTTTATTAAAAAATCATACTAATCTAAAATCAAATTAAAATTTATTTTCATGAGATAATACATTTTCGTGTTCTTATATTTTTTTCTTCACAAACAACTATTTAATCTGAGTTTATAGAAATATACTAGAAAGTGGACTGACGGCTTCTGCAAATTTGTTTTTATAATTTTGTGTTGTTTTTTATTTTTGAATTTAAAAAAATTAAAAATAAAATTGTAAATATTTTTAAGTTTTTAATTATAATACTTAATTTTATAATATTCATATTTTAAATTATAATATTATAATATAATTATATTTTTATAATAACATAATAAATATAAATATACTAAGGTAAAATAAAAAGATAAGTAAGATATGCAATAAATGAGATAATTTCATTTAACTTATTTATAATCTACATTAAATACGATTATCAATGATAAAGTTCATTACAAACTCTATAAATAAACATGTTATAGATAGAAAAATAAGGTAGGTCTCGAATTATTACATTAATCACATCCAAATACTTAATACTTACTTGAACTTACAACTTAGCAGTCTAAACCCTATTAAATACAAAAACAATCTGATTTTTTTAGATGAACTACTGCATTTTGTTGAGTGTGAGGCCTAAGACCATGTATGGGATACACATACACATGCTTTGGAGAATAACAACACAGATTATCATAGCATTATAAAAAATGTTATTCTTTAAACCCTGTGGAGGTTTGTAATACAGAATAACAGATAGAAAAGTGAAAGTTGTGATAACTAATACAGAATAACAGATGAAGCTAGTTCTTTCACAAGAACTGAGTTTAGAAATTCTAGATTACTCACTTAATTAAACCATAAAGGGATATGAATTCATGAGTGGAAAAGAATATTAGTTCTCACAATGCAGCTGTTTCCATTTTCTGAAGTTCAGTACCTCATTTTCTTTTTTAAATTTTAGCTACAAATCCATGAAAGCATTAAGTCTTAGAGAAACTCAGAAGATACCTCTGTTACTAGTCAATAGTCAGAGTAACAGTGTGAATAATTTGTAAAAACTTGTATTCCTAATCTTACTTTGTCCTGTTAGATTGTTCAGAGATTTAAATTGTAAATTGCACTTTAAGCAAACTAGAGTGATCAACGTTGTAAAGAGTTAAGGTTTCCTTTTACTAGGCTAGTCTTTCGGTATGAATTTGTTCTTGGCCTTTCTGCAACCATGTGGGAGAGAAAAACTTGTGATAACACTGTTTTTTGAGTGGTGAAAGTTTGCCTCAAGGTGGGTTGGACATAAGTGTAGAACATTTGTAAAAATTCATTACAGGTAGAAAGAGACTATAAAGATGTGTGAGTGAGACAGTTTCTGAAAACAGTCATATAGGTGAAGAGATTGCAAAATTTAAACATCAATGATTTGTTTATAAATCCTTATAAATGATTCACCATAGAATGTTATGATGCTCATGCAGTGAAACTCTATTATTAGAAAAAAGACATAGTTGGTATAGTACACATGGTTAAAATTTAGTTATTGAACATTTGACTCTAGATTAGTATTACACTGTGTACATATCATTTTTGTTTGCCTAACACTTACAAATGGATATGATCCCTAGGCACACATATTGATTATATGATACAAAAGAGTCAGAGTTTCTTAGCAGAAAGTTTATTCAACTTTGGTATGTTGGGCTGATTCAACTGAAGAAATTAGATAAATTTTAGTTAAACTAGTACATTGCTTAATTTTGTATTTAGTACCACTAATAAAGTCTCACATTATTTAGTAGTCGAAGTCAAGGGCAGTTTATGTACTCCTTCTTCCTCCCATCCACCAAGACGTCTTTTAAGGACAAAACTGTGACGAAACATTGGCCTCCAAAACTCACAATACTTTGGATACGGTGATTGACCCTCTCTCGGACTTGAGGTTGGAACATTGACGCCGTCTATCTCGGATGCGGTTATTGACCCTAACGATGCTATCTTTCAGACTTGAGGTCGGAACATTGACGCCGTCTGTGATAACGAAAATATCTCCCAAGCCCTTCAACTAGGGGGAAACCACTCCCCTCCCCTTAGACTCGACTGGGTACATATGCTATAGAATCAGTTTACCATGACAGAAGGAGTCTTCCAAATTCTCAATCAATTTACAGTTTATTAGGTAAAATTTATAAGTGAACATTACATCCAATGGTAAGATAAATAAGATAAGATTTCTCAGAAGAAAAATGCAAGTTCCAATGTCATTAAAATCTAATGCTTCACCTCATTGTAAAACATTAAAATCTAAGAAAAGTGAAGGTCCCTTGACTGAATGCACAGAGAAGGATACAGAAGGTATAACATGACATATTGGATCCGTTCTTTCTAATTATGTGTCAGTTCAGTCTTAGCAAATTTAAATGCTTTTAGTTGTCATTATTATATCTTACTTTTGAAAGCTTATAAATAATTTACTTGGCATTGCACTTTTCAGAAGTATTGTGCATTGTACCAGTTCATATTTCTAAATCATTTTTATTGTTTTGGTCTTATATGAACAGGTGTATATGCATTTCAATAGATGTCCACAAATAGATTCACCAAAAAAGTAAAAAAGATATCCATAAATGGTTCAACATTTAAGTTCCAGTTAGTGCCAACTTTTAGGACAGAAATTGATGTTCACATGGAGATGAAGGTTATGAAGCCTGGCATATCTTAAAGAAACATTTCCATTTGACCATGGTTTTGATTCACTAAAATTATGAGTGAAAAAAAAAATGAATATTTACCAGTTTCTTAACTGTTCTGTGTGGCCCTCCAGCACTTATTGTTAGCAGATACCATTGAATTTAATTGTACATAAGAACATTGAATACAGTTTGAGGCAGGTGAAGGGTTCCTAAAAAAAGTTGCCATGTTAATGAAAGACCTCAAAATTTATCAGCATATCATTTACAGCTTCTGTTTCAGTAGGTGATCTAGATACCTACAACTTAAATTAGTGCTAGCTTTCACCCATCTAAGAACAGACGGCTGAACCTATCTCCTCATTATTTTCCATTTTAGACCCTGTAAATTTTCTTTAATTGGAGCCAGCTAATTTTTGTTGCTTTTGGTTTCAACAATTCAAATCAAAGGAGAAGAAGCTTTTCAGCTTTTGGTTGCAAGAATGGAGGAAAAAATAATTGCAATCCTGCTGGTTATTAGATTGTATTTTAAGTGTCATTAAAAAAAATATTGAATAGAAACCAAATTTAGAGACAAAAAATAATTAGTCACTATATTAACTAGGTTATATACTAATTTAACAACTAAAAAATTATTCGTATATAAAATAATTTCTATTATTAATAAAAATTTATAAAATGGTTTCTAAATTTGTATCTAGATTAACTACCCAGGTTTTAGCTACTAATATTTTAGATTCTAAATTAGTCTCTAAAAGACTAATAGAGACTAATTTAGAATATAAAGTAGTAAGGAGTTAAAATCTTGGCAGCTAATGGTTAGATACCAATTTAGAAACTATTTTATAATTTTTTATTAATAATAGAAACTACTACTTTAGATACCAATGATTCTTTTAGTTTATAAAATGGTCTCTAATTTAGTCAAATAGTAACTAAATATTTTGGTCTCAAAAATGAGTTTCTATTTAATAATTTTCTTGTAGTGTATGCAGATGTGAATATTTTCTTTTTCTTATTTTTATGTAAGACTGAACACTTAATTTGCTCCTTCAAAAACTAGAGTATTGGGATATTACTTTTCCAAAATTTAAGTTATATATTCAAATTAAAACAAAAACTAATTTTAGATTTTGAAAGGATAAATTTTGATGATCATAATTTTGGAGGATTTGATAACACACTAATCTTCACAAGACTAAAATAAGGTTTTGCTATTTGTTTCCCCTCTTCTTCTCAACCTTCTCCTTCTATCATGCTTAGCTCAAGATGCAAAAATGTAATTACATACTAAAATATTCCAGCAAAGCATCATTGAAGAGATTGGTATATTAATGAGCATTTAAGTGAGTTTAGTGTCATTAAAAAAGTTTGAATCAACATTGTGTTGATTAAAAACAAAACTAGGTAGAAAGCTTAATTAAAAAGAATATAACAGAGGTAGATGGGAGGGAAACAAAGTAGATATAAGCCGTTCATGTTCATATAAAATAGTTGTCATAATTTATTCTTGAGGAGGTTCATAAAGGAGTGATCCTCCATTTTGGTTGGCATAATAATAAAGTGCAACCAAAGAGAAAACACTAAATGAAATCCTATATTGAGGAACTTTAGATAATGATATTAAAGAGAAGTGACTCCTTATCGGTCATTTTTAGATTACCATATTTGACAAAGTCATAATTTCTTTTCCTAACAATGGCCTTTGAAAACCATTGAAGCCAAAGTAACCATGCCATGTGGGGAGGTTTCTGTGAAAACAGAACTTATGACCAATTTGGTTTGTGCAGGGCCAATGGCTGAATAAAAAACTAACAAGATTGATTTTCAGCCACTTCTGGAGTGTCAAAGGTTGCATTGCATGCATTGGATCATTGGCCAATTCACATCTGCATGCCAAGAGACATTTGGAAAGCAGATGCATGAGCTTTGAAATTCTGTGAATGTGGGTTTGGTTGGATCATATTTAGGGGTGGAAGATGAGTTTCTTTTCATGTTGCAAATCATCAGAGAAGATCAACAAGAACTCATTCAGAAGGAGCAGCAAGGACTTCAATTATGAAAAAGCTATGCCATCATGTGGCCGCTTGTGTTTTAAACCTGGTATTTTTCTGAGCTGAAATGCAAATTTTTCCTTTTCTTATCGATTTTCAGGTAAAATTTTCTCAATTTAATGTCTTGTATCTAGAGCTTGATGTTGTTTCCGCCACAGATTATTTTCTCAAGTATTCTTATTTATCTCAACATGAAATCCAGAAATGGAAATCTATTCATCAACATTGTCAGTGTAGCAGTTATTATGAGGCCACAATGATGTGAAATGACAACAATTTGGTTCCCTTCTGAGTTTAATTCTTAGCTTCTTGATAGCATGTTTAAAAGCAATTTGTGCCACTAATAGTTGTATCCCTTAATTGTCAACCTTTTAGAGTTTAGAGACAAAAGATTGGAATTCTGCAGATGCTAAGTGTTCATAGAATGAGCCCATATAGTAGATTTCAGACTTCTCAAACACTTGACATTTTTTTGTTCTTGATGAGAAAAACAAATGCTTAAAACTCTGAACAATTTATCACGTAGATAACAGCAAGAGGAAATACATAGAACAAGAAATAGCAAAGATTGGAAAAGGGAATATTACCTCTCAGACTTTTTCTTATTACGAGCTATGTATTGCAACTCGGCACTTTAACTCTGACAACATGATTGGTGAAGGAGGCTTTGGAAGGGTATACAAAGGACGCATTAAAAGCATACATCAGGTAGCTTTAACTCACATCTATATGAATGTTATTCCAAGAAAGAAATCCATTTCAGTTCTTAATAATAGTCCTTCTAATGCTGTGTTGTTTTCATGCAGGTTGTTGCTGTGAAGAAACTTAACAGGAATGGATTCCAAGGAAACAGGGAATTTCTTGTAGAGGTTTTGATTTTGAGTCTCTTGCACCACCCTAACCTTGTCAATTTGGTAGGGTATTGTGCAGATGGTGAACAAAGGATTTTGGTATACGAGTACATGGTGAATGGTTCTTTAGAAGATCACCTTCTTGGTAAGGAACTGCTTCTTAATTACACAATGTCTTGTAATGAAATTCATTACGAATACAAAATGATAGCAACATCCACTTTGAGTATCAAACTTCAATGGATGCAATGATTAAACTAAGTGTAGTGGCATGACAGTGTGACCATATGAGCACAATGGATCATCAATGCTGATTAATTACAATATAAGGCAACTTCTTGCATAATGATCTTTTAAGTAGATTTTGCTCTTTTAAATTAGTTTTTTTGTTTCACCTTTCATTTGCACTAGAAATAAAACATTTGTAGAATTGACACCATGGATGTTTCCCTTTTGAAAACATTACCCTAGTTTGTTTTTTTTTAACCACTTGAATATTATTCTGTTATTATGTTATTGATTCTGTTATTATTCTCATCTATAAATAAAGATATCTATAAATAAAGATATCTATGTGTGTACAAGGAATATTAATCCTAAATACATTTTCTTCATTCTTAACATGGTATTAGAACTACCTGCGAACAAAAAGGCTTTGGATTGGCATACCAGAATGAACATTGCAGCAGGTGCAGCTAAAGGACTTGAATACTTGCATGAGGTAGCAAATCCACCAGTGATATACCGTGATTTCAAATCATCAAACATACTATTAGATGAAAACTTCAATCCAAAGCTCTCTGATTTTGGACTAGCAAAGCTTGGTCCAACTGGTGATAAAACTCATGTATCCACCAGGGTGATGGGAACTTATGGCTATTGTGCACCTGAGTATGCCTCCACAGGTCAATTGACTACAAAATCTGATATATACAGCTTTGGAGTAGTATTTCTAGAGATGATCACAGGAAGAAGAGTAATTGATCAGTCAAGACCATCTCTAGAGCAAAACTTAGTCACTTGGGTATGTCATGAAACCTCTATTATCTGCTTAAACTCATAGCATTTCTCAGGCATACAATTTCAGGATTTATAATCTAAACTGTGTTTCAGGTCCCTTCATTTTTTTCCAAAATTAGTCTTACTTAGTCTTTATACATTAAAATGATTGTTTTAGTTGTCTTTTTCTGTTATAATGGATGAATTTCATCCACTGATCCTAGTATCTAAGTTCCATTAAGAGGGATGATTACACAAAATACCAAGACCAAAATCATTAATTTGAAAGTAGAGAAACCTATGACAAATTTTGCCTTCTAACCAATATGAAAACTAGTCCAAAATTTTATGCTAAGACCAATATGCAGAAATGATCAGCAATTGAGTTCATAATGTTTCTTGTTTTCAGGCACAACCACTGTTCAAAGACAGAAGGAAATTTGCATTAATGGCTGATCCATTGCTAAAAGGTAACTACCCTGCAAAGGGTCTACACCAAGCACTAGCAGTTGCAGCAATGTGTCTTCAGGAGGAAGCAAATACCAGACCTTTGATTAGTGATGTGGTTACAGCTCTTGATGTTTTAGCAAAGACGCAGGTGCAAGTGGGAAAACAGCAACGCACAGCAGAGGCTTTTATGGAGGACAAAGAATGCAGTTGACAAAGTGAATCTGAAATGGTAGAGGATTAGAGAAGATTAAGAACAATGAATGAAAAAGTAGCTGCTAAAGAAGTTTGATAATCAACCTATAGAATTTTGTACCTTATCATGGTGCTACTTGGTCTGATGATGAAAATCAGAACCATTACATGTTTTTCCTTGTTCAAGATTTATTGATTAGTAGCATTAGATATATTGATTATAGAATGAGAAGATTGCTGCCATATTCATAATTTTCTCTCAGTGTGATTCTCTAATCAAATCAACAGTGTCAATGAATTGATGGAGAAATACAATAACACAACGATTATGAGATAATGTATATAACTTCATTTTGAGAGAGAAAAAATATTGAATTGTGCAAAATTACTGTAAATTGTTGTTTAATCTAATGTTAATTAGTCCTTTTTACAAAAAAAAACACTAAATTATAATATTTTTAATACTATTATTTAAATTTTATATAAAAAAAGCCTAAAATGAATAATACTTATTTATCTGAGGTTAAATAATGGATGGATTTACTGAGGTTTATTTTACTTATTTGCTATGAAGCTCGGACACTCCTCTTAAATGGTGTGTCGGTGTCCCATATTCGTATTGGACACACTTGTAGGACATGAAGTGTCAAATTCAAAAAGTATTTGTTAGATTTCTGACAATTCTAGTACATTTCTAACACAATTTTAAAAAGAAAAAATACATTATTTTTTTTAAAAAAATCAAAATTTATTATATAAATTGTTATTATGATTATAAAAATAAGAAGCAAATCCTTATGAACCAGTCATGAAAAATATCTTTTTGCTCCAAAAAATAATATGAAACATACTTGTGTACATAAATCTTTATTATCAATTTATATAAATCATAATTATATATCTCGTATCCTACATTTTAGAGATTTTACGTATTTCCGCATAGCTTATTTGTCATCCTAAAATTAAGTTTATTGTTTTTTTACTTAAAAAATAAAGATCTTATAGTCAAACTCACACCTATCTCTAATGTTGTTATCTTATTGTTGATTCATAATTTTTATTAAAAGCTATAAGTATTTTTTTAAGAAGGTCTTTTTTTAAACAATATGTTTATATATACATATTTAAATTTAAAATACCCTAATCCAATCGTAGCATGCTGAAATAAAAAAGAGAAAATAAACTATACTCAAAAGACTTGTCTAAAAAATATGAATAAAAAAAATAGGTAGGTTCAACCAAATATTCCATAAGAAACACAATTAGAGGCATCCTGGCCATCCAATCATAAGATTACGTGGCAGAAATCTGATAACTTCTTATTTACTATTTTTTATTAAATAATAATGTTAATGGCCAAGATTTTTCAAATATTTTTGTTTTTTGTATCCCTTTTTTTTATATATTTCTAAACTATATTATACATTTTATATATTATTATTATTTTATTATTATATTTAAGTAGATGATTCGTAATCTGTTTGAGCGTGGAGGGAGCATTCGTAGAGAGGTGACTGCTGCCTCAATGGAGGTGTCTGCTTTGAGGCCACACTGTCCCTTATGCCGCCGCTGCTTCTCACGCCCTTTCTCTCTCTCTTCCCTCTTACCTTCTCCGTCACTCCAACGGTTTACCCTTCTTTCTTTCTCTCTATTTCACTTCAAAGTTCCTGTCTTTTCTTCACTTCACCTTGCCCATCTCTTTAATATCTTCAAATTCTGCATCTTTTCCAACTGGGTCTTCTTTTTTCTTAAGAAACTAATATTTTTATGTTACGCGGTAAGCTATGTTGATTGTGTTTTTCAGTCTAATGGGTCGTTGTGCCTTGTTGTTCTTCGATGGTTTGAAAGGTTGAGCCTCGCATGAGTATTAATTGTATTGTTGAAATTTTTGTGATTAACAATTTGTTGATTATTGAACCTGAAACGGGTTATGAGGGATGCTACCCTCAACTGGGATTAGCTTTTTTTGTAAATGGATAGAAAGTGTGTTGTTAGCTTTTTCTTAGCTAGTACATGGGTAGATAAAATGCTATTATATTTAATTGATTGGAACTTTTATTTTGGTTGCGTGATGTGAACTGCAGAAGAAAAATTCAGTCATTCAAAATTTCATACAATGGCCTCCGAAATAGCTCTGTGCTTGGAAATTCTGTACAATCTAGAACAGATTTCTCTTGCTGTCCAAAAGGGACATCTGTGGGATTAAATAAATGCAATGGCATGAGGTATGAGCGTGATTTTCCGTGCAAAAGTCCAGTTTGCATTTCATCTGTGAAAATTGCAACTGCATCAACTGGCACACTGGAGGAGGTGACAGAGGAAGAAGAGGTGGACTCTTTGCGTTCGTGTGAAACGCCAGTTAGGATGATGGATGTGGCTTCTTGCAATAATGGATTTTCCGCAACCACTGCAGGTAGACATTTGTCTGGTGGTGATTGTAGAGGCTGGACTATAGCAAAAGATAAGTTAACAGAAAACAAAAAGGAAATGAATGGCTCAAATAAATTTTACAAGGAAAATGGTAGTTGTAATGCATCTAATGGAGTTGCTTCCTTTGGTGAGAACCGGGATGTTTTTAAGAATGGGAACAAGAATATCATACTGCAGGATCATCGGGAGCATGTCTCATCTTCTGTTAAGTGTTCTGTATTAAACAATTCGAAGGTGTTTATAGATTCTGAAAGGGTGGTCAACCAGTGTAACGAATCTCCTCTGGGAACTGGTAAAGAGAAAATCACTGTAGTCAATGGGGATCATGGTTTGGATAGAACTGTAAAAGATTCAATTAATGTAACAGTTGCAAAAAAGACAGTTGGTACTGACAAAACAAAGCTTCTAAATAGGCTTTGTAGTATCTATGAAGATATTCTGGTTGTGGATAATGTTCCTCTAGCAGAGGAAGTTTCCAAGATGCTCACAACAAAGTATAGGCATCTCATATATGCATGTGATACCGAGGTATTAATCTTTTCACAGGTTTTACTGTATTATTGTTATTCCTTTTCGCTAGAGTCTATATAGCTCAAATATCTCCTTATTTGCTCTTGTGTACTATGGACATGAATTCAACTAATTTGTGTTTTTGGAACACATTATCTGCTGATTTTATTGTCTTCAAAGGTGGCCAAGATAGATGTCAAACAAGAAACTCCCGTAGATCATGGTGAGATAATATGCTTCAGCATTTATTGTGGTCCAGAAGCTGATTTTGGAGGTGGAAAGTCCTGTATCTGGGTAGATGTTCTTGATGGTGGAGGCAAAGAAATTTTAGAAAAATTTGCTGAATTTTTTAGTGACTCTTCTATTAGGAAGGTGAACTTTTCTTTCTTCCTCCCTCCCTTCTCTGTGTTAATCGTATTTACTTGCCTCAATGTGCAGCCTCTCAAGTCTTAATCATATGCTTGGTACTATGAAACATGCCGTACTAGTTATGATATCTGATAATCTGACAATGAGCTACTTTGTGGTCTAAATTACCTTGGTAATCTTAAAGTTTGGTGTCATATTATACAAAGGACCATACTGATTTTTAATGTGGGTTCTGTGGTATATTCTATTTTTCCAGTAATATTCCAAGATAGGTTGCAACTTGCAATCCTAGTGTTAATGAGTACTTGATTTGGGATAGTTTTCTTGGATAGAACAGAGAGGTTTGCATCTTATGATAGAAGTGAACTAGCATTATTTGTTATTCTGTTTAATTTATTTGTGTTGTTGTTAGATATTCTTATCATGTAGTAACACTGACAGGCAAGAGATCTGACTAACTATGTCACTTTTATCTTTTTCTCATTCTTATGCATAAACATAGCTATAAAAAGGTCTCTACTCCTTCTTCACTTTGTAAGGTATTAAAAAGTTGATCATTCTGTACTAATCCATATCTGACAATATGATGCTTCTGCTTTGTTGACTTGATATATTTTTTTGTCCAATTCCTTTTTCACTCATTCCACTACTTAAGCAAATATGGAATGAAAATAAATTAATTCCAGTTTCATCCACAAACCTTCTCCAAACCTAGCATGCAGAATACTGGATCCTCTCCATAGGTCATGAAGGATGACCTCTTGAAGGATAGGGGAATGGTTTCCTTGTAAGACTCCAGTAATTAAAATACTTGTCTAGAGTTGTTCTGGGCTAAGCCTTGCAAATACTCATCCCTTTCTCTCTTTCAACCAATGAGCTAATTTGTGGGAAGAAAGACTTCTTTTTCTTATTTCCCCAGGCCTCTTTTTATAAAAATCTTATTGCATTAAATATCTGGGTTTGTTTATATGATCAAAGATTACAAACCATATTTGAAATAACCGAGTCACTGGTATATTCTGTAGGTCTGGCATAATTATAGCTTTGACTGTCATGTTATGGAGAATTATGGGTTCAAAGTTTCTGGATTTCATGCTGATACAATGCACATGGCACGATTATGGGATTCTTCAAGACTTTTGGGTGGAGGTTATTCTCTTGAAGGGCTTACAGGTGACAGAAGGGTTATGTCTAGGACTCAGCTGGACCATCAAAAGGATTTGATTGGTAAGGTGTCAATGAAAACTATATTTAGTAAGAAAAAGTTGAAGAAAGATGGATCTGAGGGTAAAACAAGTGTCATTGCTCCTGTTGAAGAGCTACAGAGAGATGAGCGTATACCTTGGATATGCTATTCTGCCTTGGATGCTAGCAGTACTTTGAAGCTGTATGAGAGCCTAAAGGGCCATCTTTCTGGCATGCCCTGGAAATTTGATGGTGTGCCAGTGTATGGCAAAACCATGTATGATTTCTACAATGAATATTGGCGGCCATTTGGTGAGCTTCTAGTCATGATGGAATCTGAGGGAATGCTAGTTGATCGGGCTTATCTTGAAAGCATAGAAAAGGTGGCCAAAGTAGAGGAAGAGGTAGCTACTAATAGATTCCGGAAATGGGCAAGTAGATATTGTCCGGATGCCCAATATATGAATGTGGGAAGTGATTCACAGTTGCGCCAGCTACTTTTTGGTGGCACTTTGAACAGGTGCACATTTTTAAAATCTTACGTGTATCATTTATTTCAATCTTAATATATTAATGATTTGCTAGTAAAAAACTGAAGTATTTTTGCTATTTGTAAATTTAATGTATTACTGAATGTTAATACTAGTACCTACCTTGATATTTTATCAACTTTGATGTTTACCACTTGTAGCTTAAGGATGTAAGATTGAAGTAAAACTTTAATTTTCACTTGTCCCATTCTTCATTACAGAAAGGACTCCAGTTTGGCACTTCCAACTGAACGATTATTCAAAATTCCCAATGTTGATAATGTGGTTGAAGAAGGCAAGAAGGCTCCTAAAAAATTTCGTGATATAAAGGTGACAAGCCTAGGCTATGACTTGAAGACTGAGATGTACACAGCAACTGGTTGGCCATCGGTTAGTGGTGATGCATTAAAGGCCATGGCTGGAAAAATTTCTGCAGATTATGACTTTTTTGATGAGGATTGTAACTTGGATCATGGTGATGAAGATGGAATTCCTTCTCAAAGTCAAGTTGTACCCCTAAAAATTGATTCATCTGCATATGGAACTGCCTGTGCTGCCTTTCCAACTGAGGAAGAAGGGAGAGAAGCTTGCCATGCAATTGCTGCTTTATGTCAAGTTTGTTCTATCAACTCTTTGATTTCTAACTTCATCCTTCCCCTGCAGGTACTTTTTTTATTGTTTGGTTTGCAGTTTGAAGTTTCTTGAGCTTGCTTGAAATCTCTTTTATTTGAACCCAGTATAAAAACTTTAAAATAATACATATTGTCTGTAAAAAATTAAAGATGTTTCCTATTCATTTTCCAAAAGAGGATATTTTTAAACAGTTATTGTTATTATATAAAACATCAACAAATGAAATGCTTAACAACTCACCTGGGCACCAAACCCACAACTGTACCATAATACCTTGAGCTTTAAAAATACTCATTTAAGAGGGTCAATATTAGGTTCTCTGTTTCTTGGATATGCCTAGAGAAACTATTTCCTTATCTGAGTTCACGCCGAATTTTTGTATGCCTAATGTGCCACCACTTACATTAAGTAAATATATGCCTATTTTGCACTGAAGCTCTATAATAGCTTCAGTTTCTCTTTGTCAGGGACAAAATATATCTGGTAAAGATCTTCGTGTTCACTGCTCCTTAAATATCAACACGGAGACAGGACGCTTATCAGCAAGAAGGCCAAATCTGCAGGTTATTCTAATTTGCAATATTTATCAGAATCATCTTACGATTTTGATTAGGAAATTTCATTTTGATTGTAGTTGTTGTGCACTTGAAATTTTTAAGTAATATACATGAGATTTGACCATTAGCCTTCATATGTTGGCTTGTGTTTTCACTAATTGGTGTCATACAGTTTCCTTGATGCTAAATTCTTAGCAGGTGGCATTGTCATTTTGTCTTTTAAAATAAGATGTAGTTTCTCTCCTTTCCGTATGATTCTTCCCTAATAGATATGTAAGTCCATTTTGGACCTCCACTCTATCCTTTGTGTTCTATTGTTCATTACTAAATTCTGGCAGTAAGGTTGAACCAACAAAAATTCAGCAGAAGGTGAAATAGTTCTGTAGATTATACATGTTTCAAACCTTTATGGTTTGTGAGACAGAAAAATATAAAACCCTTTTTAGGCCTCTATCTATCAAATGTCTCTAGCTCAAGAGTCAGTTCTTGACATCTCTGCTCAAATGTACACTTCCATATTGATTTACTCCTTTAGTTAAAAATATCTTAATCATTTGTACTAATCACAGGTTTGTGCACACATTTATGTAATCATTTGATGTCTGCTTGGTTTTGATGCCCTTTTTGTTACTTCATTGCAATTATTTATATCCTAAATTTTGCCAGCATAACGCATCTCAGCTCAGTCATTTTCAATTTGCCTTTGGACATTCACATACGAGTATTACATCTAGTAGATTAATCATTGGCTTTCAAAACGATATAGAATCTAACACGTACACTTTGTGAATTAGAATCAACCTGCTCTGGAAAAAGACCGATACAAAATCCGTCAAGCATTCATTGCTTCACCTGGGAATTCCCTTATAGTTGCTGATTATGGGCAGGTTGATAGTCTACATTGTCTATCTAACTAAATTATTTTCAATAACTTTCATTCTGTTAACAGCCTACTGTATTGTTACAGCTGGAACTTAGGATTCTGGCACATCTTGCAGACTGTAAGAGCATGTTGGAAGCTTTTAAAGCTGGTGGAGATTTTCATTCAAGGACTGCAATGAATATGTACCCATATATTCGTGAAGCAGTTGAGAAAAAGGAAGTGCTTCTTGAGTGGCATCCTAAGCCTGGTGAAGATAAACCCCCAGTTCCTCTTTTGAAGGTAACTGTCTGCTACTAGTAGTAAGTACCATTGCATTTAGACGTTCAAGTAGTGGCTTTGTCTTTAATGTGGTATTTCGTGTAGTTGATGATGTCAGACATAGTGAGAACCAGAGTGTTGGCAGTGCATGAGGGAGGAAAAATTCATGTTCTGATTGGGCACAGATCCATCAACTGCAAATAAAATAAATATATTTTAAGAATTTGAACAAATAATTTGTGGACTTCCCCACAAAAATAATTGGCCGGTACAGCATATTAGAACACTGTTTTGGAGGAAAGCATAACATGTGACAGTGGTAATACAAGGATTGCAGTTTATTTGTGATAGGCTTCTAAATATGAGGATTCAGAGTTTCTGGATGTATAATGTGTTTTTTTAACAATGTTTAGGTATATTAATAGAAGTAAACACCACGAATAACTAGCTTGTTTCAGCAGTTTTAGCTCCATTTGATGCCAAAAACCTGTTTTAACAGTTTATTTATAACTTATAATTATCTCTTTCACAATTTGATTATGTTTTTTCTCCCTTTCCATGTCAGGATGCATTTGCTTCTGAAAGAAGAAAAGCTAAAATGCTTAACTTCTCAATTGCATATGGAAAGACACCTGTTGGGCTTTCCAAGGATTGGAAGGTACACTGAACTCTTATTATGAGGGATTTACGGATTTACGCTGTGACTAGTGTCTGTGATTTATTATTTGATTGTTCACTCTCAGGTTTCTGTGAAAGATGCTAAGAAAACAGTTGACCTTTGGTACAATGATAGAAAAGAGGTTTTACAATGGCAAGAGGAGCGTAAAAAGGAAGCTCACGAGTTTCATTGTGTTCACACATTGCTAGGGCGAGCACGGCGGTTCCCTTTGATGGCCCAAGCTAACAAATATCAGAAAGGTCACATTGAACGAGCTGCTATTAATACTCCTGTCCAGGTCCTTAACTCTTTCTAATTTACAAATCAATATTGTGCTCCCACTCATCTATCAAACTGTCTTCATACTCTCATGTTAGTAAAGAAAAAATGTTCTGAATTATTTGTGTTGTCTAGTTTTGAACTTTTCCCTTTTAAGAACAGTGAATGATGAGATAATTTTTTTAGAGCCCACTTATAAAATATCATATTCCAAAGTTTATATTGAAATGAGTTCGTATTGAGTTGTGGATAAAAGTATGGCTTCATTCTTCTAATCTTACAACAGGGCTATCTTGTATTAGTCTAGTTAGTAACGTTCCCTATCAGGAATATCCTTTCTTGAGATCTGTTATTTGGTTAAGTTTTTAACTTTTCTTATGTATGTTCCTGTCAGAAATAAAACATTAAGTCATTCAAGTGCTGTTGGGATTGTTGGTTCATGACAAGGCCCACAGAATTTCATAACACTTATTAAATGTTACTGATGATAATGTCTAATGTATCTAAAATTATCTTTTGCACCATACCATCATAATTAATAATTAACTAAGATTCAACTTAACCATTTAAGAATGGCTTGAGGTTGCATGCTTTCTTAAAAAAAATACATGATTCTGTCATGTAAAGCATTGCATGACCAAATAGGGATTCTCTCCTCTTACTCTCATAATTAGCCCAATGCTTTCAGTTGAGATGTCATTACTTTGCGTCCGATTCCCACATGCAGACCTTTCTTTTTGGGTTTGATTTGAGGTATTCAACAGGGTAGTGCAGCTGATGTTGCCATGTGTGCCATGTTGCAAATTTCCAAGAATAAGCAATTGAAGGAACTCGGGTGGAAGTTACTTCTGCAGGTAATTTAGTGCTCCCACTATTTATCTTTTTTAATTTTTCTTGCTTCCCTTTTATTGGAGTGTGTGTTTCAAATTACACCTGATCTAACTTGCCATATTCTACTGGACTTGTTTCATTAATCAATGCTATCCATTCTTGCTCCCTGAGTTGATAGAGGAACTGCAACTTTGTTCCATTAGTGAATTATTCCACCACATAGTTTCTTTTTCCAAGCTTGAGATGATTTCCTTAATCTAAAATATTAAGTGCGTGATTATATATTTATGGATGATTATATATTTATGGGTAGTTTAAGTCTAATAACAATGGCAGAATAGTTCCAAGGCATAATAACTCCAAAAAACTTGATTACGAGGATGGATTTTGAATGGTTCTGATATCATCTTTCTTAATAAGTGAATTTATACCTAATTCAATCTTACAAATTGTAACGTGAGAATTACACTCCACTTATATATTGTAATCCGATGTGGTATCTCCAATCATGTCATTGTTTTGATATATAAGGTTATTCCATATCTATTCCTAAACTTTCAGATATCTATTCCTAAACTTGCTACATTTTAACTAAGATCTTGGATTTGACAAAGCAGGTTCATGATGAGGTCATATTGGAAGGACCAACGGAATCGGCTGAGGTTGCAAAGTCCATAGTTGTTGAGTGCATGTCCAAACCTTTTCACGGCAAGAATATTCTTAAAGTTGATCTCTCTGTTGATGCCAAGTGTGCTCAGAACTGGTACTCTGGGAAATAGGTACTCCCTTGTACAGCATGGAAGCCATTGCTGTTCTGTTTTGAGATGTTTTCTCATTCAGATAGCTTGCAAACAAAAGATGCTACTAATCTGGTGCCTCTACTTTCACGGCAATAATGCCATAAGTATCTTCATTTGCTTGATTTTTATAGAGGTTTAAGTCATAGGAAATCATTTCCAGTGTGATATTTTGGTAACACCAAAGCATGGCACATCTTTAGAGAATTTTCAGTGTGATGTTTTGGTAATACCAAAGCCTAACACACGTTTAACTTTGAAGGAAGAAAAAGGCCAATACCACTGGCCTCGGCTTTTCACTTCTTTAGTTGACAGGTTTTTCTTTTGTGCCTGGCATCATGTACCAGTTTGGTCTTTTTGGTTGATGCAAACTTTATCAATATTGTATATAGATTATTGTAAAATGAATGTATCTGCATTGCTGGTGATCTGTTGCAAACATATACTTCCTTGTTGCTTGTACACACATCATGTAATGATGATATCTGCACCATCAAACAGCACTTTGCATGCACAAATGATCATCATAACCAGTGACAATTTTCAGTAATATCAGAACAGAATTGTGAATTTATGATATTCTGTATAATAACTATCTTAGGAACAGGAGCAAATGGGATACAAAGAATGGAGCATACTCCAAGGATACACTTGTGCCTAAACTTTTTTTTTTATATATTATAAATAGCTGCTTCTTCCTGCATATGGATCTTGTGATACCTCAATACTTTATGTGAAAACAATCAAACAGATTTTGTGAAGTAATCAATCAATAAGGTTAATCTTCCTAGTACAATAACATTTTTAAAATTCCTTTCTTTGGTAATCAAAAGGCTATTTATTTAATCATAGAAATTGAACCCAAATGTAAGAAGTTTTATAATAAGGCAAATGCTCCCTGCACCCAATACTTTTTAACCTGCACTCAACATAATTTTAAAAATTCCAAAAATACCCTTTATTCTGGAAATAAAAATCCAGAAGTGAAAATAATGCATTCCAGAAAAATAAATCTGGAAGAGAGTTTTGTGTTTCGAATATAAAAATCCAAAAAAAAAACAAAATTCCATTCTGGATAAAACAATCCAGAACTGAAAATAATACATTTTGGAAAAAATTATCCGGAAGAGATTATTGTGTTCTGGAAAAGGGATCTGGAATGTAATTTTATATGTACCTCATTTTTTTAAGAGTATTTTCGGGTTTTCTCCTGTAATTGGGTGCAGTGATATGGTGCAGGAAGCAATTGCCTTATAATAATTCACAGACGTTGTTCAATTAAGTGAATTAAACTTCCTTGCTATTCAAAAGTTTCTATAATCTGATGTAAATCAGAAGAACCAAATTAAGAAAGTTAATTTGAGATCCTTTGTTGGATTATATCTTATTTTTTATTTAATTTTAAGCATTGATTTATCGCAATTTAAACCAAACTTATACAGACCTAAATAATTTTATTTTAAGAAATTGTTGTAGTCTAAGTTAATTTATTTTCTTCAAAATATCTACTTAAATTATCTCCTATTATTCGTTTTAGTTTCTATAAGTTTATTGTGTATGAATTAGTTTAAAAAAAATTATATATATAACATTTTTGTTACACAAGTTGTGCTCATATTGGACAACAAACTTTAATAAAAAAAAGATAAAAGGAAAAATAAACAAGATTTTTTTAATAAAATCACTATATAACTTATTTTTGACAGTAATTTGGGAATGGTGGATCATGTAGTGTTTATATTACAGTCATTTATTGAATGAAATTATTTATTCTTTATTTTGTTAAAGTTGCATGTGAAAAATGAATAAAAGTTATAAAATAATTCAAGAAAATGAAAGACATTAGAATCAAAGCACTTTAAAGAAACATTATCAAAGAAATAGAAAAGGGAAGCCAAAATTTTGGAGGATGATCATACATCAACAACTGAATATAAAATTAATGTAAACCTTATTTTTTATAAAAAAAATTGAGTTAAACTTAAAGTTATTACTTAATTTAAAAAAATTAAAAATTTGATAAATATGAAATAAAACTTTATTGTATAAAACAAAGTAGTTTGAGTATTTGATAAGTAGAAATTCTTCACAAACACTCATTTGTGTTATTTTTTATAATAAAATAAATAAAATATTTTATTTATTTATATCTATTATAAATTTTAACTCAAATCTACTGAATTTATTATATCCCACCAAACACACTTTTCACGTTATATTATGCAAATTGAAAACCAGATTTAAAAATAGAGTTTAAAAAGAATTATTAATACATAAAAAAAACATTATATTATTTGTAGCAGGTAAGTAATAAGTGGTTTCCTGTCTCCTTGGACGGTTTGTAGGCCACGTGATCTGTGTTTATCATTTCTGACTTTTGCACTTTTCTTTCTTGGGATCTCAAACTTGGATTTTGGATCAAATATTTTACAACAAACTAACAAAATTTCTCCTAGAACTTGCATGATTTTTACTGAAAATAAATTACACAGATTAATCAAAATTTTATGAAAGAAACTGAATTGAATAAAGTAATGAAAAAGAATTTTCAAGAGTATTTTGTGTTCATGATTATGATTTATTTGTCCATAATGAGTTGTGAATATTTGGTGGCGAAGTTAAGCATGATGTTTATGAGTGAAATGAAGAGCATTAGATGCTCACTGTCCAAAACAAGACACACACTCATAGTCAAATAAAGTTGGTTGGATTAGATATCAACTTTTGAAGAACACCAATTTCTCCAACTTCTCCATTCCCAGCTTTCACTTTCACTCAATTTTAGCACAAAAAAGTTCCGACCTTTGATGGGTCGGTTTCAAATCTTCAATTTTGCATGAGTGTGGAGCCATAAGCCTGCAGTGGGTACAATACCCTTCTCCTTTTATTTGATCTTTCATGCCTCCTCTTGTGGATCTAAAAGGATGTTTCTTTCTTCTGCACTGTGTGGAGTGATGGGTTGTTACTTGTTGGAATTAGATTGCCACTCTTTGAATTTGATTGAATTGGAAGTCAAATGCATTTTTGTTTTGCTTTTATTTTTGTCAAAACTAAATCATTGGTTTTCTTAGTATATGTTCAAGTTGTCAAAATTGATGTCTGTTGCGTTTGATTTTGCTTGTGTTTTGGTAAGTTGGATTCCTTTTACCCTTCTCTGGGTTCTTTTAGATTTGATTCATTTTCACCTAACCATTGTGATTTGGTCTTTTTTTTTTTGCTGTGTTAGTTGTTTTTTCTACTCCTCTTTCGATGGACGATGTCATGATATAGTTGAATTGTAATTCTCATCCTGAAGCTATGATGTTTGATTTTTTGTTGTTGTTCAGTGCGAGAGGACCTTGCTGCTTATGAACCTTGTGTGTTATGAAATCATGATGCACAGTGTATGATGTTTCAACTTGTTGACCTGCATTTCCTGAATGAACCAACTTGAATCATCTATTTTTTTTCCACACACAATCAGTTTTGGTTCTTCTGGCAAACGGGTTTCCTTTATTTTGTAGCATACAATTTCTAGAAGCTAAGTGGGGGTAACTGTTTTTCAACTATTTCAGAATTGCTGTTCTGCTGTTTTTGATTTTGATGCTGGAACCACGTTTTTGTAAGTGAATCTAGCAACTCCCCTTCCTATTCCTCTTACTCCTGCATATTTTGCCACACTTCTCTTTATTTTATCCTAACTTGAAGTCTGTTTGAACAATTTCTCTATAAGGAATTACAGGAGAAAAAAATAAGATCAAATAAACCGAGTTTCTTATGTACTTCATCTTCTATAGAAGTTCTTTTATGAAAATGTTAAAGTGTATAAGTTGATTTAAGTTGTTTAATTCATTTGTTTGCAGAAAAGTTTGTCCAATCATGTAAATAGAAGAATAGCCAAACTACAAAATTTGTAAGAAGTTTATGACTTTACATCTCAAGTCACTGGATGACAATAATTTGTGTAACAGATCGTTGAATAATTGTGGTGGGAGCATCCATCTGAGAAGGAGTGGAGTATTTGGAGCATGGCTCAGACTGTGGAGGGTATGAAAGGTGGAGGAGGATCCATCAGGCTTGGCACCACTGGAACAATCAGCTCCTTAATGACAAGGGAATTGGATCATGTCTCTTCTGCCCCAAAGAAGATGGTATCTTCAACAAGGAGTAAAACTCAAACACTTCCTGTTTCAGTTCCCTGTGGCAGTGCAACACAAAAAAGACTACAACCAAGAAAATCATCAGTTGAAGCCGGTTGCAGTGGAAGCAGTAAAAGCACAAACCGTAGAGGCCCTGGCAATGGCATGCCCCAGAAAGCAAAAACTAATGGCAGAAATACACAGACAATACCCATGCTAGGTTCTGATAAATGTTCAGTGGGAAGAACTCCAGTGAGGGAGAAAAATGATAAAAAGATACCTAACATTGTTGAAGTTGTGGACATAAAATGTGGGAATGCAGAAAAGGCTTGGGCTACACCCTTAGCAAGTCGTCTTAAGAAGCTTGGTTTTTCAAAGCTTTCTGAGAGCATAATCTAAACCTGGAACTTCACAGTGATGTATAACATGAAACTTTTTATAAAAAAATCTAAACCTGGAACTTTTTTGTGTCAGACTTCAGATTCCTGTAACCTAAAGCTGAGGTCCCATTTGGCCTACCAGTGTCTGAAACATCAACCATAGAGCACATTCTTGGTAAAAGCCTGCTACTCACTCGCTTTTTCTTTGTACTTTCTTCTTCTATAGATACAATTGTCGTTCTAGAACTTGTACTACTATTGGAGGAACCCACCTCTGTGATTTGAGACTTGTTCCTTTGTGAATTTGAATCAATCCTGCTGAAGTACTCAATTTCTTGCATTATGAGGGATGCAACTGTGCCTCGGGTGCCTATTTCCGCTGGAGGAAATCCAGCCAATTTTTTTGAGTTAAGGGTAGTGGATTTATGCATGCTTTGTTTGGTTTGTGTTGGGGAGAAAGCATGATGTTTTGCTTTAAGAAGGGTGGTCTGTGTGTTTGTTCTAGTGGGGAAACTGCAGAGACTCTGAGGCATTTCTTTTGTTACAGGAGATGTGATTTCACAAGAATGCTTCCCCTTCATGTTCTATATCTGAAATGCATGGCACAGGTCTGTGAAGATGCAAAATCGGTTGATGACATGATCACTGCATTCATGTGCTTGCAGTTATAACAGTCTAGTTCCTAACTACTATACCAACTTTTTCAGTTTCATCATGTTCCTAAGTACATGCTAGGTTTTTTTTGGAGTTCTTGTCAGTGCTGTGATGGGATTCATGTGAAAGGTAAAAGTTGCTAGGTGGGATAGGAGGATCTCTTCCATTGGCTTTTCAAGTAAATTGGTGTTTTAGTTGGCAAGGAATAGTAGGCTTACCTAAATCAGGAAAGCAGCTAGTTATTTAAGTGCTCTCAGGTTAGGGGAATTGTGGATTATTTTGTTTAGGTTGGCTCTATCTACTTTGTAATTTAGTTTCATATGGGGTTCTATAGGGATTTGAGAAAAGATACAACATAATATGTAAAATCACTTTTATCAGTGAATTCAGCTGTTATTTTGAAATAAGTCCAAAACCTGCACATCATATGCACTAAAAGAGAAAGCAAACAATCCTTAAGATATGGTGATGAGTTTCAACAGTGTGTAATCTTGTCATTTGAATAGCTATAAAGAAAACCAGGAAGCTAGATTCAAGTATCTTCACAGATCTTGTTGTTTTAAAACTGTATTATTAGTATGTTATCCAAATCGTGCTTTGTTACATTTAAATTGTTCTTTGCATTATGGAATTCATTTCTTCAATATATGCTATTTGTACTCGATAAGTGCAACTTAGTGAGGACTACGTGTTTCTTGAAAAACGAGCTTTCAATTGATATCCAATGAGAGAGGAAGTTCATCTGGAAAAGACTCCTAAACGATGTTATCTATCGGATTTGAAGTCGTAACACTGCATAAATTTATTGGCACTTCACAAAAAGAGAAAGAGAAAGTTTGAGGAAGTTGTGCCTTAGAGTTGAGAATCCTCCAAATTGTGGTTGGAGCCTGGTCACGGCCTTTGCGGTGGTGTCATTAAGGGGTAAGGTAGGGAGTGTCTGATTCATGAAAAATGAGCAAGTTCTTACTATTTTATCCATATGGTGCATTTTAAGAATAAAGCATTTCTTTCAAAATTATACCCATTTTTATTGTTGAGGAGATGATACAACTATAAATAGGTTAGGCCATAGGGTTGGCAAATCGGATAATGTCAAAATGGTTTGGTTTAAAATTTAAATTACCCAAACTAAACCGATTCAAACAAATTTAATTTAATTTTATCATGTCGTCTAATTTTTTATATGCTTAATTAAATTTCAAATTCTTCATAAATTTAAATATTTTTAATTGAGTTTCATAAAAAAATGTCTGTTTAATTTTTGTGTTAACTAAGTAATTTTGGTGTTATTTAGCAATGTTGTAACGAAAATATACAATAAAATTGTAACGAAAATCATTAAAAAAATATATTTATATGATGACTTTTAATTAAAATATATAAAAAAAAATATAGTTTGCCCTCTACGTCTCAAGATGTTATGCTTGCCCCTGTCTCAAATTATGAAAACATTCACCAAGTTTAACTATACTTGAATTTCTAAACAACCACTTATAGTAACTTTCTTTTCTTTTCTATGGAGAACAACTTTTCTTTAATCTCATTTGGAGTGAATTTCAAAAATATCATCAACATGATTTCATCTTTCATTGTAGATTTTTCAAATTCAATGCCAAATAATAGATCTTGCAACTATTAAAATCTTCTTTGTTGGAATTTTTATTGATTGATATATGATGGGCCAAGTTTTTTTTAACTTTTATTGTTTAAAATTTTTTTATTTTATAATTTTTATCTTCTATTTTATCATCATTAATAAATGGAATAATTTTGATGATTTGTAGCAAGTGAGATAAATATGGTAAATAGACAAGATTTGATAGGAGAATATTATAGAAGTTGCAAAAATAAGAAAACATTATATATTTTATATGAGTTCAATATAATTGTCATAAATGAAGATCTAAAAACACACATTACCTAACTTTTGAGGCCATAATAGATCTAGAATTTTCAATGAGACTACTAAAAAATATCTTTCAAAACATTTATCATGAATCAACTTTATAATCAATATAATGAGACACAAACTCATTAAGTATTTGATTTTGAATTTATCAAATGTCTATTTTCAATTATATTGTTCTTCTTTATAACTAATGTCAAAATGAGTTTGATAACTTGATACTTGTTCATTAAGGATTTGACTGGCCTTAGAGAATGCTTCTTTCATTTTTCCTTTTATGATTATATTACAGAATATTTTCTTCTTGGACACCATGGTGATTTGCATACAAAACTCTGTTCAAACACCATAGAGAGATAAAACACCATATACCACAGGATTTCACCAGACACAGGTAGGTTATAGTTTACATGTTACACATTGGTTGCAGGAGTAAATATCTTCAAACAAAACATAGTTACTACTTAAAGTAAAGCTCAATAAGCTTCTTCAAAGTCTCAAATACACTAGTGAAAGGATTAAACTCAATAGGGGAGTTCAGTCCTAGATCAGGAAATTGGTTTGTAAGTGCCTGCTGCATTCCAGACATAGACATCATAGCAGCCAGCTGACTATTGGACATGACTTCACAATCCTGGGGTGTGTCTTTAATTTTGCTTGGATCATATCCAAAGTTTGCAAGGTAAGACTTGTACTTCTCAATAAATTCAGGTCCAGGGTTAGGTGTTCTTGAGTATATCTGATATTGGTTAATAAATATTAGTTTATGATCTGTATGATGCAGTGTTGTTTCTTTTATTAATTTTAAACTAACCAATAGCATTAGATGTCAAATATGCCATTGTTGAAAATTCAGAAAAAACCTTCTGAATGAAGTTCAATGACTACAAAGTTGGAATGTTTGCTTAACACATGGTTCAAGATTCAAGAGTTTTTGAGGTATATTTTTAAGCTTGGTGAATACCTGAATAAAACTTTTATCCTTTGCTCCTGAAACAAGAGAAAAATTGTCATAATCAGTATCAATCACATCATAAGGTTCCTTGGGAATGAATGGCAATGTAGGAAACCGGAGATAGCATTTTTCTTTGATCATCTCCTGCTTCTCTAGCTGTGTCTCATTTTTATCCAAATCTTCTTCTGAAACACATTGAACCTTTCCCCTAATTCCGGTTATATATCCATTTGGGCCTCCGTGGACACAAAAGGTGTCAACTTGGATAGATGGTACTTCCCTATCAAATGTATATACACCCTGAAATGTCATTAGTGCACCCAAATTAATATGAAGAAGCTTGTAAATGCCAAATAAGGTAAATGAAAAATCCTATCTCTAAGATGTATACTACTACTTTACTGAATGACAGAATTTTCTACACAAAAAAATGAACAGCTTTTGGATTCTGTCAGTGCCTCCAAATTCAACAGTTTGTTATGCATAGTATGAAGTTGATTAGGGAAAGATGTTGGAAGAGCATAAATAGAATCAGCTATTTTCTAAACCAAATGTTGTAATGTGTATTCACTGCTATGTTTATTTTAGCATTACCTGAGTGCAATGACAATCTTCTTGGCCTTGTCCAGCAAATCCACGTTTAAGTGAAGCAACTTCAAACCATCTTCCAGAATATCTTACAGGGTCAAAATTCTTGGCTGTCATACCTCTCATCATCATTAGATTTGCACCCTTTTCATTAGATTCATTCTCAAATGGTGAAGTAAGTGCACTATCACTGGCACTGGCAATTTGACATATATTATTTTGAGAACGAGATAGATCTGCTGCAACAGACTGTTGATGAAATAAATGAGAAAATATTTAAAACTACTAATTCATCATAATAATAAACACCTATTTCTAGATTTCTTTTTATGAATAAAAAATATTCTCTATTTGCCACAATTCCATAATGATATCCTGCCTTTTTAAGAACTTTAATATGGTAAAAATTAAGAATAAAGACAGAAAATCAGTGAGTAAGAGATCCACATAACAAATGTGACTCAACCTGCTAATGCAAACTACAATAATTGATAGCAATGCCTTTTGCTTTATCCAATGTCCACATAGTTGCGGAGTCATGAAAGGAACAACCACTACACTGCAGCTATAATCTCTATAAACTACTATCATGATGCAGTTTTTAAAAAACTGTGACGGTGACTTTAAACCTTGTTAGTGTTCAGAAAAAGAATATTGTGAAAATGTTTGATAAGTCCTCCTGAAGGGTATTGCAGATATGACTTCATGAAATTGGGTACTTAACTGAGTTGCCAAAAGCAACACTATTGGACTGTTGAATACAATAAAATACAAACCTGATTTGCTGGAGAAATAAAGATCAAGGAAGCAGCAAGCCCAGATAAGACATGCTTGGTCAGAATCTTACTTGGGACTTCCAACGAGCACTTTACCAATGTTCTTTCTGACACTGTCCTGCATTGTCTGGAACAAAAAAAATGTCATCCCATTTGAACAACAATGAAACCGAAAAATAGATTACAAAAAATAATTCAAACAGTTCCAGATTCACCATCTTGTTTTAAAAAAGGAGCTAATATTTAACAGCATCTACTTGTAAAGTGACAAAAAATGCACTTAAAATCCCAATGATAAAGGAGTGTACCATCTAATGAACTAAAGCTGGTTATTACAGAACAAAATTCTGGGAGTATAAAGTGGAAAATTCATTCAGTAATGGTGAATATATGAACATTGAAAAGCTACATAAGATGATCAGAAAATTGAAGCACAAAAAAAAGAGTATTAAACATTGGAAAAAAAAGTCATTATTAAAATACTTCAAATTAGGAGAAAAATGTAGGGGGGGTTCCAGAATTGTAAAACAAATAAAGGGACATAATGAAGAGAAAAAACATGTTGAGCAACAGATTATAAGATTAATTAAAAATAAAGGGGAGAAAAGAGTTAAAGTTGTTACCTGCGATAAGAAGAAGAGTGAGGTGGAGGAGGTGATGCTCTTAGAAGAACCTCTACCATGTTTTTGTGTTTTCAGTAGTTGTCTTGTCCACAGTTGCCCCATTCTGAAGTTTCTTTCTAAAGTCCTTGGTTTGGTTTCTCTGACAAAAGATCCTCTTGAAACATCGTCCTCCAAGGTCCCATGAATTAAACTGGGCCTGCCTCACATTTCATTTTGACAATTTCTCCCTGCACCATATCATTTTTTATAGGCACCCAACATAAGTTTTTAAATCCAACTTTGCCCTTTCATATATTTGTTTACGGATGCCAAATATCCGGTAGTCACATTTGTCTATGGATATCGGTATCCGAAAGTGTCATATTTTTCTATGAATATTGTCATCCATAATTGTACTCTTTAACTACGAACATTGTTATCTAGAATTCGACGGATATCTATATCTGGAAGCAAAAAATTAACTATAACCTTCCGGACATAAACATCCAGTACAACCCCAGATATGCACGTCTGGAATAAAAAAAACACTTGCAGATATAGATATTTGAAAGTCACAAAATTTGTGAAATCTTACAGCACTGTGTATTCGTTCCCACAACCACAACTCTTCTCCTTCGCGAACGACAAATCTTCTCCTCCTCTCCATCGTCATGTCTTAGGAACTCAGTGGTGCGTGTTGGGTACTACCGTGCCTTAATCGTCATGTCTTAGGAACTCAGTGGTGTGTGTTGGGTACCCTTGCCTTAAGTAGTCAGTGAATGTTGGGTGCTTAAGGTTGGGTGTGGAAATCTAACTTTTATTTCATTAAGGATACAATAGACATTTCATGGTGTTGTTGGATATATGTAGGTAAAAAATGATATGGTGCAAAAATAATCCTTTCATTTTTGTTTAACTGGGCCTTCAAGGCTCAATCTCTACAACCTCATTATTGACTACCTAACTACTTTTAGCAAGTTGAATTATGCACCCCATGTTTTCAAACGTGCACCCGCATATGGTGGTGAAATGATAAAATTGTTCCTAAAAAAATTGTATTCAGAATTATGATTGTACGAGATAATTTTTTATTTTGTATTCCAGAACGTATATTTTATATTAAAAAATAAAATATGTATTTTAAAATATAATTTTTGAAATATAAATCTGAACATTATGAAATACAAGAATATAAAATTTCCAGATTATACATTTATGGAGTAGAAAGTTTATATTCCGAGATGAATAATTTAAAATACAAAAATATTAGTTTCGGAATGTATAGATTTAAAATTTGAAATTTTATGGGGGTGTAGCTTGAAAGTATGGGTGCAGAATGCAATACCCCTACTTTTACTCTTTTAAAGCTAACTAACAGTTGGTATTGAACTATAACTTCATCCTAACACCTTTCTTCTAACGAATATATATTAAAAAATGTGTTACATGTACACTTTTAATATATTTTATTCAATAAGTATTTTTCCTTAAATTTATTAGAAAAAGTAATGAATGGGTTTTTTTTTGTTAAATTAAAATAGGCAAACACAATTTATAACTTTTAACAAAATTTAGATTACAAATAGTTCTTATACAATTTTGTTTTTTTTAATGGTTATATAAGGAAATAATAGGCACAATCTCAATCTCTATCAAACCCACCAGACCAAAACCAAAAACTTAGTGGGAGAATTAATGATAAACCCATATTTATAGAGAACATGTGAAACATTCGAAGAAAACATGAGAAAAAATTGGTTAGATTTGGTCATTTTAAGTAGGTTATAACTACGAACCTTTTGAAACTTTTCTTAAATTGCGTGTCTGTGTTTTAAATTGCGTGTCTGTGTTATATATGTATCAGACATCAACACTCGTAGAATATTTATTGGTGAAGTGTTTAATTAAAAAAATGTGTGTTAGATTTTTTATAATTCTAGAATGGGTCTAACACAATTTTAAAAAGGTGAAATATATTAATTAGTTGCTATAGTGATTAAATTAAATATTATTTTAGAAAATAAAAAAAAAAATCTGGTTTCTAAATTAGTTTTTATTATTGTTAAATAGTTTTTAATTG
>Ga0123341_1000201_pt1 | contig 30658 bp, 21 predicted proteins | sample Turbeapinknodule_FD_89959 | JGI IMG/M metagenome (GOLD analysis project Ga0123341, IMG submission 89959) | Root nodule microbial communities of legume samples collected from Mexico - Turtle bean Mexico pink nodule | ecosystem: Host-associated > Plants > Roots > Nodule | place: Mexico: Nepantla...
AAGTCCGCTATCAGTATTGCACACAATCCGGTTCAACATGATCGAACAAAGCACGTAGAGATAGACCGACACTTTATTAAAGAGAAGTTGGATGATGGTCTTATAGCCACTGAGTACATCCCTCAAGACTCCAATTGGCATATATGTTTACTAAGGGACTTCCCACAAAACAATTTGAAAATCTTACTTGCAAGTTGGGAATGATAGATATACATTCACCAACTTGAAGGGGAGTGTTGCATAATCAGGAGAATTATGTTATAATTAAGTGCATATTCCATTTTATATTTATTAGGACAAATTTGTTAGTAATTTGATTTGTACAGCTTTAAACACCCATTATTTCTTGCTTTCATTGCCTATTATTTCTTTCCTTAATTAGGTTGTAAAACAGTCTATAAATAGAGACTGTAATCACATTTGTAAGATACCTCAGAAATATATTTCATCTATTTCTTTCCACTGTAACCAAACACTCCGAAACGTTCCCCTTAAAAACTGGTTGTTGAGGGGAAGAACAAAGCTAATTAAGTCCCACCAAACATCCCATATTATTTGATTTTGAAATTTATGAACTCCTTAATACCCAAGCCCCTAGCAAAATGTACAAAGGAATGTGTTTCAAAATATTTCTCTAATAAAAGTTCTTAAATAAAAATGTTAAATTCCACATAGTACAGAATACATTTTCTAGTATGGATGAGCAATCAGTGTTCTCCTATCTTGACAATTTTTTTCTTTATTTAATTTTCTACAGAGATAGTTCCAACATGCATATGAAATGTCATATACTTAGATTTATTCCTTTTGTTCAAGTCAAATAAAATTAAACTGTTAATTATTCATCAAAAGATTTAAGAAACAATACATAGATCCAACAAGTAGAATAAAAGACTCATAAAAACATAACCAAACAGAACATGGATGCTAAAATAATCGATAGATATGAGCTTACCTATTATACCAAGAGGGATCACAGCAGAGTTGTGCAAAAGCAATCAAACTGGGATCAGATGAAAAAGTACCAACCAACTGATCAACTGTGATAGAATCAGATCCATTACGAATGTCCCTGATTGTATCAGATGCTTTCAAACTTGTCAGGCCAAACACCTAGATCAAGCAATAAAATAAAATGGGCAGATAACACTTGTATAAAGTATAAAAACATGTCTAGCAGTATCATACACTATGTAATTTAAACCTTGTGCATTGCACGTGATAGCAGTGACTGACATCCAATGGGATCATCAACATATGAACAAGCTCCAACCTTTCTTTTGATAAAAAGAATACCAGAATTAAATGGATTATTCTTGTCTCCAAAATTCCACCAAGGTTTATCTGTTATTCAATGCATGATTAGGGTTACTTGTTTAAATATATAATTCTAAAAACCTCAATCAGTAACAGATTATATAAACAGCATAATAGTTTATGTTTACCTTCAGGGGTAAAGTCTATTACTTGAGGCCAGTAGCGAGGGCCACACACACGTATTCTTTTCAACTGTAACCATCAATGGCAATAAAAATTAGTCATACAAGGCTACGAATGTTTTTATTTGCTTCAACACTAGGAAATATACAAGTCCAAAGCTATCAAATAAGGGTTAAATTGATCAGGAACATAAGAAATGTGAAACAAGAAAACAGATAAAGTGAACAGGACAAATCAAAGTACCCCACAAATTTCATTCATAGAGACCACCCAGACATTCAGACTTACAATTGATCGTTCTGGCAGAAGGCAAGGGGTGACCTCACAAAAGTTGGATTCTGCATAATGCTCAGTTTCTCTGACAGTGACCTCAAGAGGAGCATAAACTGGCAGACCCGTGTCAACATCAACTGTTTGAATCCATCGTGCCTCTGTTGCAAGTACATATAGATGGCGGAATGCCTTCCAAAAAACTCATTTCAGAAAATAATTTCCAATTGTAAACTAATGAACATATAAGCTTTTATTTCAAGGTAGAGTAGATCCATCCATCTGATATACCTGAAGGTGGCATCTGTTATCATTTGGACCAGTTGGCAAACGTGGATATAGAGTAATTAGCAAAGCAGCAATGGAATGGTTGGTTGTTGAAAATGTTCTCATTCCACCACCAAGAAACAAGAAACCAGTAGCTAAGCTTACCTAAAACAGCAGGTTTATAGAAAAATAATTCAGAAGGGAGACTCAGTAAAGCTAATTACCAAACTCGTGTGAAAAAGAAATAATTTAAGCATATATAGATCATGTAATGATGTAAAGAAATTTTTTTACCAAATGAAGCACGGGAATGTATGAATTCCAAAGAGATACTTTGATATTACTATCATAATAAAAGCTATCTGAATATCCAAAAACCTTTTGTCTATTGATGTTTATAATAACGACAAGCAGAAGAAACTTAACATACATGATTACGTAAGCATAGACTTTTTGGTTCATCAGACACCAAATGATTGAAGAAAACTTTCCACTGATTTTTCTATCTAAAGCACAACTGCTATATGTGTAAAATGTAGAGAAACTTTATAAAATAGACACAAAACTTGTGGGCATGCAATAAAAGTACAATTTGAAGATCATTAGCTGTTTAGCACGATGATACCAAACCACCTCCAGCCACCTAAAGTAGAGCAGGTAAATAGCCAACCCTTTTAAAATTCAAGTTCCAAAGCCAGCTTCTCATCAGATTTTATTTCTTAAAGTAAAACTTACAAACACTAAGATAACTTGCAGAACTTACTGCCATCTGAATGCCATAACTTGACTGCCCATCTGCACAATTTCTGCTCCTTAGAAATCTCAACAACCGAAAGGTCTGTAAATGTCCAGACCCAGCCATCACCTGGTATACAGAAGTTTAACCATAGAATTTTAGACATGATCTTAATAAATAATTAATTGACAGTGGACAGAAGGAGGAAGCAGGCACCACAGATAGAGAAAGAACAATAAGATGAAGGCATGTTTCCAATGTGCCCCGATCAATGTGGTGAGAGAGTCCCTTCGGGAAAACCTTTCCACTTGTAGGAGAGACAGGCTTGATCTGCAAGATAAAAAAATAAACCATTTAGAACCAATCGTTTAGCTTGCATTGGAGAGCTAGGCAGCATAAATCTGTACTGACCTCATTAAGAAAGTAAATAGCAAATTCATAAAGTAGTTCCTGTGCATTTTCATTTCTTGTGCCAGCAAACACCAGTCCTAACATGGTTAAGAATACACTTCAAGACAAAGACCAAACAGTACCACAACCACTGAGTGGTAAAAAAGATAGATGGAACTTTGGATGAGAAAATATCATAAAGGACAATCGAAGCAATGGAGATTTAAATAATTTCATTCATTAGCATGATTAATGTTTTCATGTAAAGAATTTGGACAATATCAATAACCAAGCACTCTCTTAAATTTATCATAAAATGAGTGCAAAGACTAAAGAACATTTTACCAAGTGATATACAAGCTCCAGCTATTATATTAACATAGGCTTGCGTAAAAGCCTCTGCATCCATATCGTCAATATCATTGTCATCACCTCCGATCCCTTCTATAGCACATCTGACAATCTCAGGAATTTGAGACCAAACCCAATCTTTTGAGGGATGAACCCTGAAAAAGAATATGCAGCAAACCTGGATCAAAAGGGTGCCAAACAGATCCAAGTACATTGTTGCAACAACCTAAAGAAACCAGTACAAACCTGCTCCACATTATTAAATTTCGAGCAATGACTCTGAGCATTATAAAGTCAGGTCTCACATACTGCAAATCAAAAAATGTATTGGGAATTGAGAGCCTAGACACAATAGCCTCGGATTCTGTCTGTCAAAAAGAATACAGAGCAAAGTCAGAAAAGTGAGAAAACAACTTAAATTGCAGCAGATAAAGACTTTGTTGCCATATCTATAACTTATTGTAAGCACCTTCATAAACATCAAAGCAATGGCAATGATGGCTCCAGGTGCAGTGACATCAATATTGACTGTTGTCCCATCCATCATCTATAGCAAATACAAATGTTTAAAATAATTATGCAAGAGTGTCCCAACAATAATATCTCATATAATTTTATTTCTTTTATTTCATTGTGGAAAAAAAATCACAAATTGAATTCTCTGAACCTGTGCAGAACCACGACATTCGTCCATTGAGACTGTTGAAAAATGAGGTCTCTCCTGTTGCAGAAGTACTTCATCATTATATAGAATTATACACATTATTAGTCCTAAAGCGCCAGAAGAAAGATCACAACCGCAGACATTCAAAACTAAAATTCATTAACTAGTATAGAAACAAAATGACTGAAGTAATGATAGGTAAATTTGAGAATTCCATTACATTGTGTACTTTGTCACCAATGTAGAGAAACAGGCGATTCACAAATGTGTCAATGAAACCAAGTGCATCTTCTCCCCGTCCTTCAGGCAACATATTTTTGTTAGGCAAAGATCAGAAAACTGTAACCAAAATCCAAAACCTGCAACTTATTTAAGCTCTCATACCCAGTGCAACAAGACCCAGTGCAAATCCTGCAGAAACAGCATGGCCCTCTCGCTCTAGAACATTATCACCTCCACTTCGACGCCCAATTTCACCCTGAAAAATTACAAAACAGATGTAGGGGAAGACCAGTTGAAAGAAGAAAATAAATAGAAACATAGGTGACAAACAATTTAGTAGATAAGAAACCCTGCAAGCCTTAATCAACCAGAGAAGATCTAGGTATTATTATTTAGAATAAAAAGGCATTATGCAAAACAAAAGAATATTGAAAGAAACTTATGCACTGCTATTGAAAACTATGAATATGTACAGACCAGACAGATTACGCAAGCAAACAAATTAGGTAAACTAAGTCCTAAACACACAAGTGCACAAATAATAATGAATTACAAATATATCAAAACTCAAAGCTAATTGCATTAAATGGAAGGGGGGAAAGGCAACAATGGCATAAATCATACCCACTGGCTAAATGGTTCAAGAAAGCAATAGAATTCAGCAGAATAAATAGTAATAGTACAACAATAATCTACCTTCATGTTGACTTTATCTTGATGGCATGCAAGAATAGAATAATTCAGGCATAAGTTCAAGCATTGAATAAACAGATGAAGATGAGAAATATATTTACCAATAAAACATGCATTGTTTGTGGGTGAGCTGAGCCTTCATATAAAATCCCCAGAGACATTAATGCAGCTGACTGAAAAATAAAATAAACTTTCAACATGAAAAAAAATCACTGGGTGGTGATAAAAATATAGCATACAAAATTAATCTTATTAATAGAATAATGAATTTCTTCAGGAGATACAGTGAAGCAAGCAAGGGAAAGCCACAACTTTGGGCATTTACAATTCCTCTTCTGATGTTGGAAAGAACCAGCAAAAAGGGAAGGGGAAAGAAGCTAATCTAGAGTGAACAAAATAAAATAAAATAAATGATACCTGGAGCAAGGTTGGAACCTCTAACTCTGGATAGGAAGATGGATGTCGTACAGGAATGTGAAAATAAAGTGTCTGAGAGTGGATAATTTTATCAGTTCTCCAAACATAGTAGGGACAAAGGAGATGATAATATAATGCACTCATACAAGATGATAATCCAGTTATTCTAAAATTAACAGCATACAATATGTGCAAGATACATATTTAAAAATGTACAAAAACCCATAAAACATAATAAATATATAACTACAATTGTACAAATACAAATTAAAAATATATTTCTTAGACATTTCCAAAATAAATTATAACTCATTGTCATCATAAGTTACTTTATATTATTTATATATAGAAATAACACTATCAATCTCATTACTTTTTTCAACAATTCATAAAGAGAACAATTTTCCTCTTTGGTTTAACATGAGATAGATAAAGTAGACTACATTTGAGAGAGTTTAACCACACCTCTCTGATGTTCTCATGTTTATATTGATTGAATTCTGATACAATGAGTAGAGGGAAGAGCAAAGAACAAAAACCAGAACTAGAGTCCTAGGTACAGAGATAAGTACAGCTCATAGGTACAGCATATAGCAGTTTTCCAATACAACTACTTACTACCTATATTTAATGCTTATTCTAACAGTTTATGGTCATACAATGTTTCCATATTACTATATTGTCCATCCATACTTGTATGTTTCTTGTTTTATTGGATATAAATGTTTAAAAGTAGGGACACTTCACCTCACCAACATGTATCAGATATGTGAGACATAAAAGTATTGATACTTCATAAGTGTGGATGCTTTATTGATTCGTATCAGTGAAGTATCCTAGACAATGGCAGAGGCAAATTTTATGTAGAAGGGTGACCAATATAGAATATCTCAGGTTTTTATTTCAATGGGGGCCCAAAAAGTAATTTTATGTATAAAATTTAAAGAAAATTCAAAAAATTTGGGGTGGCCATGGAATCCTCAGGTCACCCCTTGTCACTGCCTGTAATCCTAGAGAATCAATATCGGATGCATGAAGCAAATAGAAGTATCAATGCTTCAGAAGATGAGGGATTAGTTAGTATACATGCTATCTAAAAAGTTTTGCAATATAAAGATATAGATTTCATGCATTAAAAGAGAACAAATAAAACACAATATTCTATATATTTATGGGTTAATGTTAATTCCTAAACAAAGGTAATCAAATAATGATTCAAATTGTGAATTGTAAATTGCATCAGTTGATATCTTAGATTGACTAGAGATAGGCAACCTATTCCCTATAGGGCTTAAGGAAACATCACCTTACAAACTAGTCTTGTAGGATTAAACCAAGCCCTAACCCAATATTTTAAGATGACATCAACGTCTACACTAGTTCCGTTACTGGGTCGTCTATATTAGTCTATGTTTTAGATATCTATTCCTAAGCATAAGAGGGGTCACCGACATTTTTCACACTCCAAATATCTAGTCTTGGGTGTGAAGGAGTACAGTCTTGGGTGCGAAGGAGTAAGTTGAAATCTTACATCAACTATATATATTACAAATGTAATTCCTATAAAGCTTGGGCCCTAACTTTACAAGTTGGTTATTTTAAGTAAATTTGACAGTCACTTAGCAACTTAGTTCTAAGTAAAAATATAAATTAAGGAGGCTTATTATTTTATTTTACCACACTCAAATTAAAATATTACCATTTCCCATGCTCAGGGAAAAATATTTCACTAGGGATAACCAAGATTTAATTTTCATGGAAACCTTGACAACAACGAGCATTTAAGATGCCCATGCCTCTACATTAGTTCCAAGGTATCAAATTGTATTTTTGCATTAAAATGTTAAGTTCCTTCGTGATCAAGAAAAAACAATGAAATCCATAAGATAACTTGAAGAGCTTCAAAGCTACCAAAACTTGTTAGAGATCTCATATCGACAGGTCAAATTATAATATAGTGGGGTGCAATCCTCATCTTATAACCTGGTTTTATAAGGTTGAGTAAGGCATACATTCACTAAGATAAGATTGTATCAGAACCTATCCACTGTTATCGGGCTCTTGTTAGACTACTAATAATATTCAATTCTACGCTTTAGATGTTCATTCCTCGACAAGAGAGTGTGTTGGAGATCTCATATTGACTAGGAATAATCCTCACTTTACAAACCGATTTTATAAAGTTGAGTTAGGCATAAACTCACTTACTAAGAAAACTGATTTTCTAGTGCAATGAAACTATGATCTAGCATCTGAGAGCAAAGATCTGCATCAATTTCATCAGAAAAATTGTGCTTCATAATACCTTTGATATAGCTGGATGCATTGTGCCTCCATAAGAAGCTGCAAGACCAAGCATCAATCCCACAGTGGTACTTTCATGCTCCTGGACATACGTTGGAAAAATCACTTTGTCATACAAAATGGAAAAGCTGAAAGATGACAATATAACATAAAAAGGACGGTTGGACAAATTGTCCTCAAGTTAATTGAAATTAAAAGAATTATATGGCATCAACCATTTTGTAGTGACAATAAGGCCCTAAATCAAACATTTTACTGACTCCACCATTAGAAAATTCAAGTTGCAGCTTATGTTTTAGTTCATTGAATTTAATTCTGACTCCAATACTCTCATAAGAATATTTCAGTTTAAAAAGAACTCTAAAATAACAGTCTATTTTCCATCAGCGACCTCAATTACCTACTAGCACCTTTATCAACTAAATAGCCAACCCCCCACCAAAAGAAACTTGAAGCTAAATTGCATTGCAGGCACAACAGACACAAACACACTGCAATGCAGTTCCTGTAGCTAGGGGCAGCAGCGATGCAAGATTACATGACTATAGTGCTTGGCAACTAGCAACAACTACCCTAAATTTAGCAGCTTTCAATCAATAATGAGACGCAATCTGACTCGAAAGGTAACTATAAAAAATGGGCCAAAAAAGTAAAGATTGAGCTCATAGCAGCTGCAACATATAATCCATGCTATTGTAACATTATTTTCAATAGAAATTTAAGAATAAGTATTTTTATTTTGTAACAATAAATCATCACTATTAGAATAAAATGAAATGCTAGTGAAGCATTAGAGAATTAAACCTGAGAAAAATACTGGTAGATATCAGTAACAGCTAATACACGCAGAAATCCATGCAATCCTAGTGCAAGTAGAAGTCCAGCGTGAACAGAATTTGGCTCCTCAGGTCTGTTATACAAAATCCATGTTCTTGACATTCTTCCCTGTAAAAGGGATTTATATGCATTTATAAGAAATATGCAAACTCAAACCAAATGCTTTGATAAGTAAAAACATTGATTAGACTAAATTATTGCTTTAAAACACTAAGACGCCTCTTAAGTTTTTGGTATACGTCTCTAATATCTGACAGATTCCATTAACAATCACGTTTGTTTTGCAAAAAAAGAAAGGGACAGAAAAAGCACCAAAAAATAAATAATTTCTTTAATAATTTAAATAATCCAAGTTCTAAACAGAAAGAAGCCCAAGGATCAACACAAAACTGAATTTGTTACCCACTAAACCAGGAGACAAATTTAATCCACAATTTACCATGCAAAGAAAAGGACCAATTACCCCTTCCCTTTGGTTCTGGGAGTTGGGTTTTGGAGGGAAAGGAAAGGGTAGGAAGAGCAGATTTTTCATTTCAAAATTCTAATACATATTTTCTAGGTTAAATTACTAACTAGGTCCCTGGAACTATTGGCCAATTTTCAAATAGGTCCCAATACTATTCTACTCAAGTACTCAGCAAGGAACCATCAAGGTGGGGAAGAGTGCAATTATACTCATGAGGGGTTGCTAAAGTCCTTGATGGTGCTAAGAATCCCTGACAAAAAGAACCTGTGCATGTTCCCAAACTTCAAGTCTCGTGAAACACAAAATGGGGTAGAGCACAGTGAAGGCAGGCACAATAAAATTGATGATAGCAGACAGCAGCAGGGCAGCAACAACAGTGACAAAACAGAAGAAAAAACTTGTCAGAAAAATAGCAGGACAGTGACACTACACGAAAAATGGAGATACAGTTTTCGGAGAAAAAAACGTCTCCGCATGGACGCCCATGATAAATTCATATTTATAGAATTTATATGCTTAACTTAAATAAGAAAATAAAAAGAGAAAAGGCCAATTGATCATTGAAACCTTGAAGAAAAATATGTAAATTTAGTAAACAAATAGGCTTGACACCTAAAAAGTGGTAAATATTTAATTTTGTTGATCTTTGCAGAGAAAAAAAAAAGGTTCGACACCCTAAAAGTGGTAAATATTGACACCTAAAAACTTGATCGTGCCATCAGCATCTTTAATGTTGTGTGCAACACGATAGTTTAACAATGAATCCTGTTTTCTGGAGTCATAGCACCAACGCTGAATTATGAAGAAATGCTGAGACTCGTTGTTTTTTTTATCCAATGAAAAGGAGAAGAGATGGAGGAAAAGAACTTAGACAAAGTCCGTCAAGGGAGATCTCATGGTAAATAATATTCTTGAAGCTTTTGTTTTTAACTGTATTGAAAGACATCATGTAATCCTTATAGTTGACCTCACATCCATCTTTTAATTAAAACCAAAATTCTTATCCAATTCACTGACTATTGAAACCTTGGGAGAGCATCCTTTAAAATTCAATACAATCATCATCATTCATCTGCATGACATTTTCTGTTGATCAATTTTTTATCACGTTTTGCTAAATTTACTTAGGTTAGAGATAGATGAACTTTATGAGAACCCTCTATAATAGAATCGTCTTTTAAATCAATATAAGTTGTATTCATGAGATTGAGTGGTCTTCTAGTCCCTTAATTTTTTTTATTAACTAATAACCATTGATGAAATGATTAAAAGCTGTGTTCAAAATAAGGAATCATGCAAATGTAGGCAAAACTGAGATTTATTGAATTGTACTCAGATGAGCCCAGGAATACTGGAATAAAACTTCCTGTTCTTGATGCATGCATTCTTCTATATTCTTTGAACTTAATGCTTCAATTACTCTTAGTAGATCGAGGAATTATATCACTACAATTAGTTTAAAAGTGTTACATGCAAATGAAGTTGACTTAACCTATTTTAGTTAATATGAATTTCAATGTTTGTGGATGAACTTACAATGGACTGAATGAGAGGGAGGGATTTGAGACAAAATTGATTCCATAATCTATTATCTCAAATTAAAAACAAAAAATCATAAACTATATGTTTTAGTTTTTTATTGTTTTGTTGTGTTTGATTTCATATGATCATTTTACTTATTAGTTCAAACAGTAACGGTAAAACTATAGGAAAAACAGACTTCAAAGTGAAACCATGTTTTTCTGAGACAACCTGGATGCTTTATTTATGTTGAGAAAACGGAATCAACACAATAAATAGAAGAGATTTGATATCCTTTAATAATAAAGATATGACAAATGTTTATAATAATGCATATATAATATAGATATTTTTTAATTATATAGGATTATTTCTATAATTATAACAACGATGAACTGTGAGCACCAACAATTACATCAATTTATATGGGAAAGATGTCCATACTTGTGTCATTGGTACACTTGCCAGTCGAAGCTAACAAGCAGTCCACCCAAAAGACCAAAATAGGATTACCTTTTGTTAGGCTCTAGATACCACTATGAGAAGAGAAAGCAGAGTGTACTATTCTATATAGTGGATAATAACTACAGAAAAAATAATTTCCCAATTGCCATAATTATGCAATCATATAATTGCCTAAGTACAATGATTAATGATATCTAACAATATCAACAATTGCCAAATTACCATAATCAAAATATATCAACAATAACTAAGTCTTTTTAAGGGAGTTAAGCGTGTCCTTGTTAGATCTCAAGAGATTGGCAAGTTGTGTTGTACATTTCTTAGCATTTTTATATTCTTATTTTAGAGGTTGTATAATTTTAAACCTTGAAGTTGTATCCTCTTTTTGTATCTACCTTTCCTTTCATAATACATTTCTTTCTTATAAAAAAATAGTAATTTCCTGGCAGAAACAAGGTTAAACTATTCAAAACTATGTAACTTGAGGAACAATGTTAAACCTGGAGAGGGGCTAGTCTAAGTCCAGCAGCAACAGCATTATGAAATTCAGGCCACGACCTGAGTTCTTGTATGTTCCTGATGTTTGGATCGAGATTAACCTGTGAACAGACAAACATGACTCATGTCAACAAATAAAAAAAAAACTAATAAGTTCAAGTCAAAACAAATATTACAGAGCACAGATACTGTCAAGCATATGATATCTACTTACAGTAGCATTCTGTTGGGCTGGCAACCGACCAGCTAATACAAGCTTCGGAACAGTAAAAGCCTAATTCAAGACATAATTGATCATAAAGAGTATATTTCCAGGAGTAATTTCAAATTTCTCGGTGAAGGCAAATAGGAAAGAAAAAAACAAGTTAAATGTAAAGAGAACCTCAGTTAAGAGTGTGTATATGGTTGCAAGAGTAAATGCCCCACGTCCAAGAGGAAGTGAAGTGGTCCTTTGTGCAAGGTGCCACAACTGAGCCTTTATAGAAGTAAAAGAAATGAATCAAAAGTAGATTTTGAAAAGAAAAATAAAAATGCACCCATTCAACTAGAGAAATAAATTACAAACAGGAAGCAACGTACAGCAGATAATTTTAATCAAACTTTATTTTTTTTCTCAAGAATAAAATTTGCTTGAAGATAAAAGAAATTACTAACTGAAAAACAAATACAAACATTGAAGAATTATAGTTTAGCCCACAATTGGGATAACTACCAGCTCAACCAAGCCGTTTTCCTGTATGGATTTGATTTAGTTGCTGTAACAATTATAAATAAGAGTACATTAATTATTTTTATCTTACCTAAATAATTAGGTCAAATAGTGTAACCAAATTAATATATAAATCATAACTTCAATATGATGATAATAACAAAATCAACTGAACATGAAAACTCCGAAGAAATACAAAATTTATAACAAAAATAAAAAAAAGGGAACAAACAACCAGGCAATGTGACCAAAGACACGTATGAAAAGCCCAAATCTATGTAGGATATCTAAAATATCAATGCCGCCCAGAAAAAAAAAGTTCTTCAGCATAAAAGTGGGTTGTGAACATCTTATAATGGGGAGATATTTTTTACATAAACCAGGCATGTTGCACTGCACCAAATGGCCAAGAGTTCCCCTTAAAGTTAATATGACAGTACAGAACAGCAAATTTGATTTCTGAGATACATGCATGTCACAGTCACCAAGATCAGGATTACACTGGGCGTATATTAGAAATTTAACCAAAGAAGAAAGGTTGCAGGACGAGACTTGATATCATATCAGGTGATTGAATAATCATATTATAAACAAAACTGTTGACACAAATAAATCAAATATCACAGGAACACATACCTGTTGGAGGTCCTGATCAGAAACACTATGGTTAATAGATGTTTGAATTGCGGCAGGTCTTGAAGAGCACAAAAGGCGTCTAACCTAGTAAAAGTAGCCATAGCCATGATTCAGAAAATAAAGAAATAAGTTTGTAAGTAACTTAGAACAATATACATCAATTACCTTACAAGCGGACTAGTAAAATGTTAGTTTAAGATATCAGTAACTATAAAATACATGTATTAATAGTGTTGAACATCCCACATTGACTAAAAATATGGTATAATATATAAGTTTGGCACAAACCTTATCTTAAAAATCAATTTTGTGAGGTTATGTTCTTCAAGTTTACTTTCTAAGATAGTATCAAAGCTTATCTAAGCGAGATTTGTTCTATCGTGTTACCCGCTATCAGATCACCAATAAATACTTATTTTCATGTCCGAGATGGTCAGTGAGTGTGTTGGTAGTCCTCCATTGGACAAGATATATGATCAAACTAAAATGAATGGAAACTGTACCTTCCAAACTAGTTTTATAAGGTACATATAAGCTTAAAGTTCATTTTCTTAGATTCTATATTCACTAGAGATAGGATCAAACTAGAATATATAAGTGGGTACAAACCTCAACTTATAAGCCAATTTAGTGAGGTTAAATTAGATTAAAAGTTCACTTTCTAAGATGGTATCAGGGTCTATCTTAGCAAGATTTGTTGAATCTATCATGTCACCTGCTATTGGACCACCTACAAATATATAGTCTCAAACTAGAGATATTAGTCCTTGGTGTGAATAAGGGTGTTAAAATTATAGTACATAAGTGAGTTTAAATCTCACGTTACAAATATGGGATCTCCAACAAATAAATTGTAAGATTCATCAATTGAGGCATGCATTGAAAGATCAGAAATGTCCACGCAAGAAGAAAAATCAGCATAAAAATTTCTCATTTGCAAGACTACAAGCAATCTGATGTCATGCATATACAAGAAGGCTTAACATTAAAAAATTTCCATGCAGCACCAGTGGTGTGCAAAAAATCTAAATATTAAAATCCAATCCATAATATTCAAATCACTTTAAATTCATTTTAATCGATTCGTTTCAAATCCAAATCCATAATTGAAAGGTGAAAAAAAATGAAAAAAAAATCCTCTGGACTCGCTAGTAGCAATGACAATAAAGAGCAACAGCACTTTGCCAAAGTGATTGATAATCAATAAATGAGCAAAAGCCATAACCTTTTATATAATCTTACATAATACAAGCCACAACATGGATTGAAAATATGTATCAAGGAAAAATAATCAAATCAGTCTTGTTCCAAAATCCTATGTGAAGTGCCATAACTAACCTCATTCAATCTAAGATCACGACCATAACGCAACTGTGTGCTAGAGTTGAATATATGCTCCATACCATCAGTCATAGACCCATCAACTGAATCTGTATCCTCAAACTTTGCTCCTTCCAATCCAATTGCATCAGAAATAGTAGAAGATATTGTCACTGGATGCAGATTTAGCACATAAGGTGTGGACATAGAGATTACATTCACATTGGTTGGTGTTTCAATGCCCCTATATTTGCATTCCCGTGCCAAAGTTGACATCGCTAAATCTTGTCGACCAAGAAGTACATAAGCAGCAGCTGGCCAGTCATTGGGAGGTGAATCACGACACCTATCTAATGCCTACAAGGCATAACAGCAATTAGACATAAAAATTCTCTGGAAATATATGTTAAAACTCGAAACTCTGACAGACTGACACCAACAGAGTCAAACTTACATGACGAAGTGGAAGAGATACGCCAGAAGGTAGTGAGTCCAGCTGTTGAAGTCCAAATCTTTCACCAACCATTGCTAAAACAGTAAGTTCCTCCTTTGAAGAATGTGATCCCATAGTAATGTTACAGTAAACACCAGTAGACAGCTTATTCCCCAGCAATTTAGCACCAGATAATATGCTATAAAAGCAAACTACTTTACGGGCTATGCTAACCACAGAACTACCTTCTTTACACACTAAAGCTGGAATATCATTCATATTAGCATAATGACACCCATATTGCAAGCAATTTTCAAACCATCTGAATAAACTTGGACAAATTTTAGCTGAAATGGACATTCCAGACTTCAAAAACTTTTTACTGAGGCCAGGGAAATCACGAATATAATGATCCAAGTAGTTTTCCTCAACCAGAAATTCAGCAATGTTGCATAAGAGAACTGCAAGAAGCTCCAAATCCCTGTAGATGATAGGCAGCAGTTATCAAATAGAATCATATATTTTAAGATAAAACTAAAAGTGGTAATTACAAGGAAAAATACAGCCTAAAGAACAAACACTGAATTCACAGCCTAAGGTAATATCAATTATTGGCTACGTTCACTAAAGTCAACCAGCCAACTAGCTGCATCCCAAACAAACAGGGCAGTATGACCAGACAAAACACCTAATAGGTTAGAAGCAAGAGATAATCAGAAAATGCATTAGCTAGGATACTGGAGACTAAAATGAAAAGGCAACCTAAATATATAATTCACAATATCAGAGATATACCTTTTGCGAAGATTATCAAGTTTCAGGCTTTCATAGAGTCCATGAAGAGACTCCATACTTTCCCTTAACAGATCAGTATAAAATGGCTTTTCAGAACTTTGTGGGTCATCTACAAATGACCTGTCGGAATTTGCTTCCTGCTGATCAAGTGACACTGCACAAGGTATTCCAAGTATGGAGTTTACTTTGCAAAAATTATAATGAAATTGGCTACTAATAAGGAAGTCCCATGCAGAATGTGGGACTGAGTCAGAGCCCTTTTGACATATAGTTTTACTTTTTCTGCAAATTTGCATAATTACATGACAAAAAGAGTTCCATTCTGAATCAACAATGGGTTCAGCTTCTGACGAATGAGCTGGATCATCATCTTTCCAGAAAAGACCAAGAAGATGTCTGTAAAAGCTAGAATAAAGACCCTCAGCAAGTGCTGTGATGCAATCATTAGCTAATGCTGATGAAGGACTCTCACGTAATGCACATCTAAAGATCTGCATATGCAAAGCAGATGTCAAAAGATGTAAACAGGTTATGCCAACTTCAAGATAAAAAAATGAAAAGAGATCATCCCTGAATACAAGTCATTATTATACCTGCCTATTGTTTACTATCACATTGACTCGGCCCTCAACAGCATCAGCAAGGCCAGTGATCTTTAAGTCATTGGGAAGAGAAGATTCTTCTGAAAACTCCAGATTATGCAGAATCTTATCTTTATTTAAGCAAGGTAACACATATTTGCATAGGCATTGCTTCCCAGACTACAATATAAACACAACATATTATTAAACAAGTTTTATGCTTCAGCAATCTTGATGGAGTCATAAAAATAAATTATCAGAGGGGAAGGGTGAGAATCTGAGAAAGGCTGATGATAGCTGTAAAAAGTATAAAAAATCAATACAAAAAAGAACTTATGGGATTTTTTTAGAAAAGTTTCTCCAAAAGAACTTCTAAGAGAGAGAAATGAAATTGACATCTCCATAGGTTAAAATTAGCATATACACAAGTTAAAAATAAAATTATGGGGAAGTTGAGAAAGCTTCTACAAATTAGCTTATGCACAAGCTAAATTTAATTTTCGGAGAAGTCAATTTCATTTTTTTCTTTTTTTTTTCTTTTCTACAAGTCTTTTTTGAGAAGCTCATCCAAACAAACTAAAATTAAAGTTACCATCCCTATAGCTATATTTATGAGAAACCATATCCAATACTTATCAAGGAACAAAAGCATATGTCGATAAAAGTGAATACATATCTACAACATCAGTTATATAGCAATCAATAAAACTATAAGCACAACAATACTAAGAGGGAATACCCGTTTAGCATTAAACATAAAATAAATTTCACTTTTATTGGAGATCCCACATCGACTAGACATAAAAATCTTTCATAGTATATAAATGGGTACAAACCTCACCTAATAGGCTGGTTTTATAAAATTGAGTTAGACTTAAAGTTCACTTCTTAATATGGTATTAACCGTCATCAACACATCCAATAAAGCAGGTGTTGTAGTAGTAGTCAAGGTGTTACTGCACATAAAATTCAGCAGCTATGGAGTTTCTTCAGAGGCATTAATTGTGAGGGTACATGTCTTTGCCCAGATTCCCTCATCCCATTTTGAGACAAGCTTATGGAAGAAAAGACTTTTTGCAGCCAAGATAGGAGAACTTATACTGCTTTTTTTTGTCACATACTCGCTCTCTCACCCCTTTACTTTTTTCCTAATAAACCCTTCAAAAGGAAAACCGTTTTCTCCTTTTCTCTTCTTTCAACCTTATCTTAGGTTAATTTATGCGTTAGACGCATGAAGGATTCAAATTTGGATTTGTTTGACCCGGTTGTGGCCATGGAGTCCGAATGGTCCGGCGACGGTTCCACTTCTGACGCCGATTTCGACTTCGCTTTCAACGATAATAACTTCTCCGACAGGGTTCTCTGAATCAAGATCATGCTTGACCCAATTGACTCCCGACCCAATCTTGTTGACTGCACCACCATTGTCAATAGGGCGCGCCACCGCGAGGATGTAAAAAAGGAGAACAGTGTGGATATTGCTTTGATGCCAAACAAGAAAATATTGAACGGAAATCAACCTGATTTGGATGAGTGTGAATACCAAGATGAGGATGTTGTTGCAATGGTTGAAGAACCTAATTCTAGTGATGAAGCTACTAACAGTGTTGATTCAGACTGGAGCATGGACTACCCTGTAGGTGCAGTTGTAAGAGTTAAAACGCTGCATATAAGTTCTCCTATCCTGGCTGCAAAAAAGTCCTTTCTTCTATAAGGTTTTCTTAGATGGGATGAGGGAATTTGAGCAGAGACATGTCACCCTCAAAATTAATGCCTCTGAAGAAGCTCCATAGCTGCTGAATTTTATTTTCAGTAACACCATGACTAATACTACAGCACTTGCTTTACTGGATGTGTTATGCATTGCTTTATTTGGAGCTTCCTTCTAGTGTCTTAATGGCTGATGCAGTCCAATCATTGACTGATGCTGCAAAGCAGTATCTGGCTGGTCGGTACAAGGATATAACCAAGTTCTAGGAAGAGGTTTTGGCCTTGCACCTAGCTTGAGTAGAGGCAATACTATGAAAGTGATGATCTTTAGGTTTCCTTAGAGGATGTTGTACATGATTTTGTGATGAAGTGGTCTTAATAGCAGTACCCTAAACTAGAAGAAAGGCGAGAAGTCTTGGATTGCTTTCTAGCCCGTTTAATTCGCTTCCTTTATATGACTTGTCTAAAGCTTAAGAAGGTCTTGACATGTACTTACTTCGACCATGACGTTGCTTCTAAGCTTGTACCTAGAGGGCCTATTTTTCAAGGTTGAGGCTCCACCCCGCTAGCAAGCACTGGCTGCGAAAGACTCCGCATCTTCAAATCATCATTTTGTGGAGAGGGCATACAATGATACAAATATCGCCCAGTGAAGGTGGTGGAATTTGAACTTCCCTGGCAACAATGTGGTGTACTACTTGGATCTAAAGTGGACGGAGTGCACCAATCTATTCCCATCGGGCCGAGTTTATTCTCATAAATTCCATTTGGGTGGTCAAGGTTTTTTCTTATCAGAACACTGCAACATGGATCAACAAAGCTTTTTCCATTGCCTTGGGCTGTTTTTGAGAATGCAAGAGAAGGGCTTAGTGAACTTTGGTGTTGACTATGAGTTTGCTATTGGACCATCCATAAATATATAGTTTCACACACGAGTTGGTTGGTCTCAGCATGAGGGAGTGTTGAAGATCTCACATCGACTGGACATAAAGATATATCATAGTATATAAGTGGGTGCAAACCTCACCTTATAAATTGATTTTATAAAGTTGAGTTAGGCTTAAAGTCCACTTCTTAATAACTTCAAACATTCAACGATAAAAGAAAATGATAAAAAGAGAGCAATTTTTATATGTACATATTAATTGGAAGTTGAAACAAAGATAAAAACAAAGCAAGGGAATCATGAACCCTACTAAGCCCTAACAGCAAGCAAAAAAATGATACAAGCATCACTCGGAAGAGGTATCAAATCCACTCTAAGCGAAGAATAATAACCAGAACACAATTTAATGGAAAACACTTGCACAAAAATGATAGTATATAGACTGAGAGAAATACCAGGAGTCAGGAAAGACATTAAAAAGATATGAAGAATGACTCAATCAATATGTGTCTATTTAAGTGTAGGCTTACATAGAGAAGCAAAACATTTTCAGGAGCCAAAACCATTATGTCTGAATATGGAAGGAGTCCTACTTTGACCCTGAAAAACCCAGATTTGAAGAAACTTAGAATTTATGCCCATTACTGTAAAATCAATGCAGAAATAGATGAGATATGTACCTTGGGCGGGTTACTGTCACGGGTGAAGCTGCAATGGCATATATGTTCCATCCCATATCAGGTTTAACATCAAACACAACCTCATTATTTATTTCAACAATCTGAAGACTAAGAATTAACAACTTTCTTTGTTCTTGATGAAAAAAGCAGACAACAGGAGTTGCATCATCATCAGTAGCCATGAAGACCTAGTAGTCATTTGAAGAAAGAGTCAAAAGAAAAAAATAAAACTAAAAAATAAGATAAATTATCCAAAGAGGAAAGGAGAATCCAATCCATCTATCCAGCTATCTAATTGACTTTTAATTTCAATGTTCTATGCAAAATCTAAAAGAACCTAGAGAGATTTAGATTGTGAGTGTATTTCATTTCATCAAAAGGTCTTTGATTACAAGATGTGTCATTGCAGTGTTCAAAGACAAAACAACAGTACTAACTGACAGCTGTTGTAAGTAAACCAACTGTTGTGATAGCTAACTGGAAGCATGTATATACTACATACACTATTACCTATACTGAATATACACCGTCATTCTAAACAAGTTAGAAACTAAAATGAATAAAATAATTCTTCAAATAATAAAACAATGACATATTTTGGACAACATAGTTAAACAAAACATCATTAATGGATTGGCAAGTTAGCTTTTTTTATGTTCAAAATATCTTTCGATAAAAATCTTACCAATGTTGTTAAAACATTAAATAATGGTGATTACTGGACAAAGGAGAATTGGATTCCAACAAAATACCTTACCATCTTTGGTAGAGGAGGTCACTTCCAACAAAGTCAAACAACCCGTCCCCACGTCAAACAAACACCCCATCTATGGCAACTAACTAATTTGTTCACTCAAGTTACCTCTTTGTTCATGAGTCTCTGTTTCTTTGATCCTTTCATGATTCTTTGCGTCTCTATTATTTTCACCTCCATTTACTTTTCTATTCTCTGTAAGTATTCTTTCTTTGTCTAAAATTTTCTTTCAATTCCTCTGTTTTGAGTCTCTCTACACACCTTTAGTGAGTTTTGTTTTCTCTGAACTTTGCTATGAGGCTTATGATGTTAACTCTTAAGTTTGTGAAATGCATAATTTGTACTTCTACAAATTGTATTTTTCAAAATGTTTCTAGTTTGTTCTTGATATATTTCATTGTTTTATTTTATTTATTATATTCTGAAGTTTTCAAGAATGCTTTTTAGGCATATGATATTTTATTTTGGCTACCTTACTTACACCATAGGCTGCAGTACCATCTGCCAAATTTTTATGGCAGATTTCTGTCTTGGTAATAACATTAAATCTGATGATGAAAGCTTTTCTGAGGGATGGAGAAGTAACTTTTCCAGAAAAAGTGAGCAATCCAACATTCCCTAAAAGGAACTAAGTAAAATTCATAGAAGTAGGATCTTACTAAAAATTGGAAATTGTTAAGAATATGCAAGGCAAGATGGAATTAAAGAAACAAAAGTCAGATGGCTGGCCAAGTGAGAAAGAATAAAAAGTGGAAGGCAAACAGTACCACAATATTGTATATATAGAATAAAGGCCACAGAACAGCACCACAACAAGGTGGTCTGCTTCTATAAGCAGATTAAAAATCAAAATAGAATATTAAAAAACATTTGAATAATGATTTTTAATGTACTAAATATGTTCAACTGATAAGAAATTTAATTAACAAACTTTAAATTATTAATTAATCATCTGCTATCCTAGAAAAACATATAAACAGCTTTGAGGTCATATAAAGCATCTACATTATTTTCACATTAATATTTGAAAAACACAGGAAACAACCATGCCATTAACTGATTAATTGCATTTCCCATTTAAAACCAAATGTCTAACTAAATGTACAGATGAACAATAGCCAGAAAATTATGAGGAAGTCTAATAGCCTATGTCAAACCTTACAAGCAGCTGTCTGAGCACCTTTTCCCTGCCATATTTTCCGAAAGGACAAATGTTTTGGCAATACACTCATGGGGTCTATAGGTAATGAACTACCAGCTGACTCCTCGTCAACATTAGAATTGACAATTTCTGCAACCCACAAAGAGTGCTGCATCTTTCCTGAATTCAGGGTAACACCATCACAAAAACTACTAAGACAACAAGCCATTCAGAAGGAAACCAGGATCTGATTGTTAGAACTTCAATGAAAGAAACCTTTATTATAGGATGCCATGAGTGGGACTTGATCACTTGTCCAAATTGTCTTTTCGTCATATTCCTTCATCATGTTCAATTTTCCTCTTTCTTCAATAAAAGTTGGCTACAGTGACAGTAAAACAATGTCAATAAGTAATACCAGGACAAGAATTTAGAGAAGTAAATATGTCACAACACAACTACACAAGATAAAACATAGAAAGATGAAATTCCAGCAACAATCTGTAGATTGTTATAACATACTCGGAGTTCATCCAGTGGATCCATCAAAATGAGATGAGAGGATACTGAAGTACCCTCGCCCCTTTGGATATGATTAGATGCACTAAGCAGCATATCACGCGTACTAAGCAAAGGACTTGTAGATGAAAAAGGAACACGCGACAGTATATTTGCTTCAACATCTTGCTGGAGTAATAAACCAAAAGGAAGAGGCCATATAGATGTGATTGTACGAGGAAGTGGAAGTGATACCACTTCACCTATAAAACAGATGAAAATTTCAGCCACTATATCACCAAAAACAAAAACTGAAAACTTGAAATATTGGCAATCTGATATATAAGAGGCATTACTGGCTAATGTTTGTTCACAGAATTGACTAATGTTTATTTTACATTACTGGCTACTAAAGACAGCACCTCAACAAAGATCTGACAATGATAATTTTGGCAAATTGCAAGGACCAATGTATAAATGTCTTTTTTAATGTATGAACTAAAACAAAAAGGGGTATGAAGTAAATGGACCAAATTTTTAATGTAGCCTTATTAATATCTTTTTATCCCATCCACCTTTTAACCATGACCATCTAAGGTGTCCAATTTTATTCAATGAGATATTTGTTTGTGGGAAAAGGCTAGGTTGTCTTGTTTTGTCATTTGCTATAATCAATTAACTAAATCGTGAAATTTTACTAGAATCCCAAGGATTGTTGGTTATTTTGGTTCTTGGTTCTAGTTCTAAACTGATAATGAGTAAAAGAAACATGTTTCCAATGAGTACAATAATTTTTTCAGCAACAAGGCCAGAAACTAGTACCATTCCATGTCATACGTGTTTTTTTCTCCTTTTGAATGATATGATGGTTGAACATTATTTATTACTCACCAGATGTATTATAGATGGTCAAACGATCAATTTGTAATATACATAGAAGAGCTTCAGCTATATGACTGAGACGGCACCAGCACACCTAAAATTTGAAAATAATTAGTAATAAGAACTGCTCAGTAAATGCAACAAAAGCATCACATTTACTAAAAGTGAAAAGAAATAAACAAATTTGAAACTTGGTCTTCCACTGTTGCACTTGCTCATCGTTGCATGCAATGTTGCAGTGATTGGCTGATTGGGTAAAATTTAACCTCCTTAGTATTTGAAAACCCAAAGCCAAGTCAAGAAACAATGTTTTGAAGGAAGACTTCATTATGGGGAAAGAAGGATTAAAATGGAAGAAGATAAAACCTCCTTAAACAAAGAAGGCCAACAAAGCATAGAATCACAGCAGCAGCTGTATGAATGCCTATCAAATAAATTCCACAAAAGAAACCTTTGAACACTATAGTGATAATATAAAAACTATTCTACTTGCAAAAATATTATGCCTTAAAATCCAAATATTTGAGTGAGTGATAGGATTCAAACAACAACATAAATCATATATGTTAAAGATCTCACATCGATTAGAGATAAAGTCAGTTTACAGTATACAATAAGGCCAAACTTCACCTTACAACCGATTTTGTGAGGTTGAGTTAGGCATAAACTCCCCTACTAATATGGTATTAAAGTCTATCCTAGTGAAGTTTGATGGATCTATTGTGTCACCCCGTTGTCACTCTCAGGCAACCCACAATATCTGGTCATGAAGGGTGTGTGTTGAAAATCTCACATCGACTAGAGATAAAGTCAATTTACAATATATAAATGGGGCAAACCTCACCTTACAAATTGGTTTTGTGAAGATGAGTTAGATTTAAACTCACTTCTTAATAATGTACATGATAAGAACCAGAAAAATATTATAGAACAACCAACTTTAATTGTATTAGTAACATATGTTCCAGCCGTAATCAATGAGATTCACAATTGGGAATACAATTAGCCATAGTAGAATAAAATTTCCAACATACACCCTCGCGTCAAGGACTAGATATCTCAAGCGTGAGACTAGATATTTGTGGGTGATTGGATAGCATTCCAATGATAGCAGGTAACATATAATCCTTACAAACCTCGCTAGGATAGGCTCTGAAACCATCTAAGATATTGGGTTTTAAGCTTAACTCAATCTTACAAAACCGGTTTGTAAGGTGAAATTTGCACCCGTTTATATAATATTATTTGATTATATCTCTAATCTATGTAGAATCTCCAACACTTATTTTTATACTTTCTCTCACTCAAACAACTTGTGCACGCCCCATACCACTAAGGTCATGTCAGCAGTTTCTTAGGTCCCCCAATTCTACCACCTTATTCCAATCAAGTGTGATACCTCTCTTTTGTCTCCTAACATACATCTTAAGTGTAGGGGTCTTATTAGTACATCATAGACCTCTTCCTTACTCCCGCCAAAATCTATAAAAACTAGTAAAAAGGAAATGCTCCAAAGTTATTACCACACACACAATATTCACCAACCACACCAAACCTACTTCAAACATTGCTACCATGCAGTAAAAGATATGGAAATGGAACTACATCAGAATAAAAGCAACACAAAACACGTAGCCTGAAAAGCTTTGTTAGGTTGTAAACTTGTAAGGTTAAGAAGATTTTTGAATAAAATGAAATTGTGTTGGATTAGTGTTAACACTGGAGTAGTTGAAAATGGGACTTAAAGCCTAGGAACTCCATGCTTTCCCATTTGGTAGTTTGTTAAAGTGGTATTAAAACATACATGGTTTATTTAGCCATTACGTATAGAAATGTTGATGAAATTAATGAGTTCACCCTTTTTCCTTTATAAGATCTCAATGTACTGGCAGAATTCAAAAAGTTGAATATTAAACTGCTCATAAAGTAAATGAAAGTTTGAATTGTTGAACCTAGGCTTGAGACCAGTGTTCTCTTCTCTATATATTCAAAGCCATATAGTATTTTCCTTTCTTACAGTCCTAAAACATACTCATCCTCTTATCTTATTCATTAAAACTAAACTTTTTTTGTAAACTGAAGATTGCCCATGCAAATCTAATCCTTATCATCCAAATTTCCTGAATTAACTGTTACAGTTTGAAAGTTCTAGTTACTAATTTACACTTTCATCTTCTAAAAGTTTATTTCCTATTTGCTGCTATATTCACTGGATCTCATCTTATACAATGTGTATGTCCTCTAAACACTAGCAGCATAGGCAGAAATTTTGTTACTCCTTGTGAGGAATAAGATTAAAGTACTAAAGTAAACATTGCAAAAATTAATCACATTTAAGAACCCCACCGAACCATACATGCGTTAGTAAATTTCTAGCTGAAACAATACAGAACATTTTCTCTACAGACTCAAACCATTAACTTTGGCTTCACTCAGAATTAAAATTACTGTTTTGACCTCAAATTTGCTAAGATAATAACACTGGTCATATCCGAGGTATTATCCCCTTAGATATTTGGTATTTTCGTCATAGTTTTTTCTTTAAAAGACATCTCATTGGATTCACAGAGAAAAGTGTACATAAATTACACTACGCCTCTACTCTTAAACGATGTTAGACTTTTTAGTGAAACAAAACAAACATAGACCTAAGGGATATGAGTGACTTGAAATGCTGCCTTTCATTCTCACTCCTAGGGTCAATGTCCTAACCTTAAGTTAACGAAAATATAATCGGTAGGGTTAATAACGACATCTGATGTATTCTCCTCTTTAAAGTTAAATGTTTATATCATGGTTTTGTCCTTAAAAACATCACAGTGGAGGGTACATGGACCCTTAGCTTTAACTCCTTCCTAGGTGATGTGGACTTTCGAAGGTAGGGGAACTATTTCAAATAGAAATTCCCACACAAAAAAGGGATGAAAAGTCCACAAAGAAAACCATAATATTCCTCCATGAACAATGTTCAGTTCACTGGACAAAATTTATCAGTACATGTTCTAAATAGGGGTTTAAAGAGTCTCGTTTCAAATTCAAGGTATGAAAACTCGAAACTCGTACCTTAACAATGTCAGATGGCAAGGTAAATCTCTTGAACACTCTCGCACCCGTCGACCATATAATCCTACCACAAAACAGCAACAACGTTAGATAAAGCAATCCAATGCGATGCACCAAATGCAGCTTCAGACGAAGTAATAACCATGCGGAGCAAAGCCACAGCAGCAAAAGAACACAACAGAACTTCAAAAGGAAGGCTAAGATTCAACTTCGTTTTTCTTATTCCTTTAACTTCATTTCCGCACTTTCGGAAGCAACTAAGCAGAGAACCGAGGGTTTTGTGATAAATTACCGATTGCCGCGGATGAAAAGTTCATGATCGCCACAACTGCTCGGTGCCAAAGAAACGTCGTTGCATTCATCTTCGGCGTCTCTGTCCCGCGCGATTTCTGGATCGAAGAGGAAGTAATCGTACTTGTCAGTGACAGTGCCAGGGGGTTTGCCGTCCAGAGCTTCCGCGATGAGGCCAAACGGCTTGAACTCGCCCAACACAGTTAGGCAACGTTTTCCTATCGACATTTTCTCGGAGCTCAGAGCAAGTTCCTATCGTGCATGAGTTTGGTGGTGACGAGTATGGAGCACAAGAAGATGGGTGAAATGAAATGTGTTGCAGCAGAAGTAGGCTTTCGGCTCCCGCTCTTTATTTTGACAATTACTTCCTATACCTCATTATATTTAAATTTCCATCCCATTTTGATGTGAAATGGCAACATAACCTTAAATTAAAAGGGAGGTCATAGATATTTTTGGAATCCCATATTTCTTAGATTTTATTTCTCTTAATACTTTTTTTAATTCTGAAAATAAATTGGAATATATTTTCAGATTTTTTCTTTTAATTAATTTTCTATAACATATTTTTTACATTTTGAAATTGTTTTTTTAATAAGATTTTCATTTTCATTTTTTTTTAAATTGTATTTTTAGAACACAATAATTTATTTTAGATTTATTTTTTCAAAGTGTATTTTTTTAATTGCGAGATGGATAGTAATTTTGGAAAGTGGCCATAGTGGGACATTTTGTGATGGGAGATATGTTGGTGGTGGTGATACATCAACATGGTCATGTGACTATGATAGATGAAGTTACGTTGAAATAGTTGGCATTGTAAAGGAGATGGAGTTTTTAACAGGATAGGAGATGGGGTTTTTAACTGTATAGGATATGTGATATTCACGTAAAGGTTGTGAAGGGTTGGAAAATAGATTGCAACTTTTTGGTTGATGATGGTGGTGCAATAGAAATGCTAAAACTTGCAAATATATATGTTGAAATTCATTTATTTTTACTGCACATTGTTTCAAATGCATAAGTGATGTTGGTGGTTTGAAAGATGATATTGGTGAGCATGACGGTGTGGAGGCTCATGGTGTGGAAAGTGTGGTTGTTGAAGGTGATGTTGAGGATGGTGTGGAGCCTCATGATGAGGAGGAGGAAGGTCGTGCTAGTGTGAAACTCAAAGGTGTTGAAGGTGATGTTAAGGATGGTGGTGGTGTGGATATTGGTGAGCATCATGGTGTGGTTGAGGGCGATGAGGAGGAGGAGGAAGGTCGTGTTGATGTGGAACCCGAAGGTGTTGAAGGTCATGTTGAGGATGATGGTAGTGAGGTTGAGGAATATCAGAAGGAAGAGGAAGGTCGTGGTGGTCAGGGTATTGGTGCGACTATTCATGAAGACATGGAATGTGATCATGATGGTGGGCATGTGTCATAAGATTCTTTTTGGTTAAAGGAAGTTGAATTTATTGAAGGTGAAATTGAAGTTCGATGTGAGGGTACTAGAGAAAAGGATGAGGGTAATAGAGATAAGGGTGAGGGCTACTACAGATAAGGGTGAGGGTGAGAGTCAGGGTACTACAAATAAGGGTGAGGGTAGGCACAGGCGCAAAAGTAAAAGACAAACCAATAATCCCATAAAAGGTTTGTAACCAAATTCTACAAATGATGTGCAGAATTTGGGTGTTGATGATGATGAAAGTGAAGTAACATTTGTGCATAATAAAGTGTTGTCAGATACAAAGTGGAAATCATAAAAGTTATACAACATGGACGAAGTTGAAGATGGTGAGGAGGATATGAGTATTGGTGGTAAATTTTCATCCTTTGAAATGCCAAAAAACATGGCATATTTTTCCTAAGTTCTGGGTACCTATTTTATAGACAAGGAAGCATTTAAAGATGTCATTAAAACTTATGTTGTCCGTTTAGGGAGGAACTTGAAATTAGTAAAAATGATAGTACGATAGTTTGTGTGTGTTGTATTGGAGCACAAGGACACAATCAATGGTATGCATATTGTGGGTTTTCACCCTCAACAAGTTCTTGGCAGTTAAGAAAAAAAAATGATGTACATACATGTGTTAGGCAGTTTAAGGTTGATTTGTTGAGTACTAAATGGTTGAGTGGGAGGTTGGAGTCTTCTTTAAGTCAGGATCAAAAAATAAGAAGTAATGATGTAAGGAATAAAGTTGTTAAACAATGGAACACAAGTATAAGTAAATCAAAAGTTCAAAAGGTAATGGCTATGGCGCTGAAGAATGTTCGTGGTTCATTTCAAGAGCAGTACAAACGAATTTATGACTATGCACATGAGTTGTTGCGCTTCAATTTGGGGTCCACAGTTAAAGTAAAAGTTGAAGACATGAATGGGTTCAAAGTGTTTAACAGATTTTATGTTTGCTTAAAATCCTGGAAGGATAGCTTTATATCTTGTAGACCCATAATTGCTTTAGATTAGTGCTTTCTTGAAAGGCTTTTATGGTGGTTAATTGTTGACAACAACTAGAAGGGACCCAAATGATCAGATGCTACCACTAGCATATGTTGTGGTTGAGGTTGAATGCAAAGATTCTTGGACCTGGTTTTTGCAACTTTTAATTGAAGATGTTGGGGTCTATAAGTATGTGAAGGCATCACTTTCATGTCTAACCAACAACAAGTATATTCTTTGTTGTCAATTGTTGATTTTGTCTGTGTATAATTTTCATATAACTATTTTGTATATGACCTTTGACAGGGTTTGTTGTCTGTCATTCAATATATGATACCTGGGGCAGTGCAACGGTTTTGTGTTTAACACTTGTACTCGAACTTCAAAAAGAAATTCCAAGGAAAAAATTAAAAACTTTAATGTGGAGGGCAACCGACAGCACATATCCCCAAACATGGGGGAGGGAGGTGAGGGTATAAAGGAAATCAATGATGAGGCTTTCAAAAATCTTATTGCGCTGCCTCCCATGGAAGCACTCATAAAATACATACTTGTTCTTTTAGTGTGTTCATGTGCTGGTACTTTTGTTATTGGTGTGCTTCATACATGCCTTTTTCATAAGGGTCAGTTAAAGCTTATAGATGCATGGTTGAGACACTTTTGCACTAAATAAAATGTCAGAGTATTATTCATTGAAAAATATGGTTGGATTTGCCTCCTTAATGGCTGATTATATATTTAAAATAATAGTAGTTGTGGTTAACTTGGACATACATGACTGCAGATGCCGAAAATGGATGTTAACTGGAATACCTTATTGTCATGCACTTTCTACAATGAAATTTGTCAATGTGGATGCAGTCAACTTCATTTAATTTTGGTTTAAGAAGGAAACATACACAGAGGTGTACAACTCAATTATCTATCCAGTGAACGACGAACAAGTGTGGGACAAAACTAACATGCTAGATGTTCTGTCACCTCCCACCAAGAAGATGCCTGGAAGACCAAAAAAGAAAAGAAAGTTGGAGGCATGGGAGGTAATAAAGAACAAGAGTCAGTTATGCTAAACTGGATTAAAGAAAAAAAAGTGGGATTTGTCATAAGCTTGGCCACAACAGAAAGTCATGTATTGAAAAACCATATTAACAAGCTCCAAGTCAGCCATGTCCATCTCACCCCAGGCCATCTCACCAAGCTCTAATGGAGGTAGGTCAATTTGCACCAGGCCCATCTCAACAAGCTCCAAGACAGGCAACTCCAAGTGCACTAGGCCCATCTTAGCAAGCTCCAAATGCACTAGGCCCATCTCAGCAAACTCCAAGTTAGGCAGCTCCAAGTGCACCAGGCTCGTCTCCCCCTACTCAACTAACAGTTTCACAACCATCTCAGTTAGCTCGAAGGACAACCAGATCAAGTGCAAATTTTTCAAGATCCAACACGAGGCTTAAGTTACAGTCCATGAGAGGTCGGTTTTGGAAGCCATTACTGCTTTTAGAACCCACTGATTTCACTTTATAATTGTGTATTTTGAAAAACAATTATTACAGACTTTTGTTAATGTAATTTGGAATGGCATTTACATTCATGTAGTTAATGTATTTGGTAATTTTTGCAATACATCAATGTTATCAAGTTCTAATGAAGGGTGCAACATGCTAAAATTATATTTGTCATAGTATCCAATGAGTAATGAGGCTCAATTCCACTAACTATAATTCGAAATCGTTTCTTCAGCACACTAAATGTTATTTCAATCACAATTCTAAGTGAAAAATAAAGTGATTAAACAGTTTGTGGACATTTTGTGGACCTCTTCAGGAGTATTCTTTCAAATGGTATCGAACTCCGCAATATGCTGTTATAAGTTGGAGTTTGATCATAAACTGACATCCCCAATATAGTATTTTCCTACCGTAATTGAATTCATTGTTATAATTTTTCGTAAGTAATGTGATCAAATCAATATTGTCCATTCCAAACCACTTTCAACTGACCTTTTGGCATGACCAATGATTTATCTTGTACAAATGCATCCTTAAATATCCTCAAATCAAAGGTTGTTATTTCCCACTCGGCCACAACATATGTGAATTTTATGTCAAAATCACAAGCTGCGAATATGTTATGAGTTGACCAATATTTTATTCCACGAAAATGAGGAGCATTCGGTTATGGGACCTTGACACGAATAAGAGTGTCATCAATGACATCTAAACAATCCTAATTGACAACAAATTTACATTCATATATAACAAAAAGTAGGGATGGCAAAGCGGGTCACCCCTCCCCGCACTTGGCCCGCCCCGCGTAATGA
>Ga0123341_1000203_pt1 | contig 30468 bp, 17 predicted proteins | sample Turbeapinknodule_FD_89959 | JGI IMG/M metagenome (GOLD analysis project Ga0123341, IMG submission 89959) | Root nodule microbial communities of legume samples collected from Mexico - Turtle bean Mexico pink nodule | ecosystem: Host-associated > Plants > Roots > Nodule | place: Mexico: Nepantla...
TAAAATATTATAAAAAATATATTTTTAATTTGTTTACATAATTATTTAAATTTTATATAAATTTTGGTAATACCTTCTAATTATACTTTTATAAAAAAGTGTGAAGAGATGGGAGTAGGAGTTTTCACCTGTTAGTATATTATTAAGTCAATAAAAAACTTGGCAAGCAAGTAGTTAGCACGCGTAGACGCATGATTCGGGTTCGCATTTGCCACTCACTCGGCGAAAACGAACCCAAAACTTGAAAGCAAAACGAAACCTTTTCATCTTCTCTTCTCCAACACACTTTACAACAATTCTTCATTTCCCTTCTCATTACAAACAAACCCCATTGCTCCCACACTCGACTCAACCAAGGTTCTCATCTCTTCCTTTCCTTTCTTTTATTCTCTTTTTCATTTTGAATGTTGAAATGTAAACGTTTTCAAGCGCATCCTCAACTTGCTTCTGAGTTCTTACTCCCATCGCATTCTCTTCCGTGTTCCGCATTTAGTTTCATTCTTGTCATTTACTTTTATGCTTGCTTCCTTTTATTACTATCATCGTAAATGTATGCTTGCTTGCTTGCTTGTTTGGACTTCCTTATGCTGGTAATCGAGTATGAAGTGATCGAATTTTCTTTTTCTTTTCAGTTATTATTGAAAAATATGTTAAACTACAAATTCTGATGTCTGTTTGTTGGTGAACTTATATTTGGGAGTTTTCTGGAAATGTTAATTTGGATTACTAAGTATTGCTAATTGGGGGTTAGATTCCCTCTCCCCTTCCAAATACTGATTGCAGAATAAGTTAGGTTTTAGTTTAATGCATTTCACACGTCCTTCAGTTAAATATTTTACTATCCCTTAAAGAAAATGCGAAGGGTAACTTATGTGATGTTTATTTATTCCGAGTATGCTAATAGCCACTTAAGAAGTAATTTATTGTCAATATGATAATGTATTGAGTTTGAAGTATGTTGGGATAAAACAAGTTCTTGGTTGATCTATCTTTTTTTTTTGGTTTTCTAGGTTACTGGATGGTCTGAGCTTTTTGTCATGGAAACTAGAGAACATCTTGTTGTTTCACACAAGAAACCAACCCTTACACCTAAGGCCATAATACACCAAAATTTTGGCGATAAGGCTTGCTATGTGGTAGAGGAAGTGAAGGAGGTTCATCAAATTGAATGTCCTGGATTGAGTATTCCACAAATGCGTCCCTGCCTTTATCGTTGCACATTACAGCTTCCAGAACTTTCTGTCATTTCAGGGACCTTTAAAAAAAAGAAGGATGCGGAGCAATCTGCAGCAGAGATTGCTATCAAGAAGGTATCACTCATTCTGATCAGTATGTAAATTATTAATTTTTATTATGTTATCATCCTTCTTGACTTCCCTTTCAACTATCTATGATTGTTGTGAACTTATGATATAAACAACATTTCCTTTTGTTCAGTCACAGTTATTTTGAATCGAGCTACAGCCTTATCTCACATGCCTTTTGAATTTATTTATTTATTCAAAAAGCATTCTCTAAGTCAACAAGAAGAGGTAGAACCAGTAAATGACTAATTGCTAATGCTGTTACATTTGGCTATAACTGATTATGTTTAGTTTTAGTCATGCTTTGATGATGATCGGAGTCAAGTTTGTAGGATGGGTTTGTTTTGAGTCTTTTGAGTGCTTGTGTAATGTATCATTCAATTCACTGGAATTTTCCATTGATGTTTCTTGTTTTTTGGTCAATGCCCTGTATGGGAGAATGGAGAGCACTTTTAATGTGGCCTTGATTGTATTTTGCCGACTCATTGTCTCATTGTTTCTAAATAGACTTGACACTTTAGAGAAAAACTATACAATCTGTTTGATTCTGAAAAGTGAAAAAGTTAATAGCACAAAGTGCAGACTCGTGTATATATAAAATCAGGCTATGGTGAAGACAAACTAAGAAAGCTTCATAACAGACTACTTAAGATCCAGCTGTCACTAACAGACTCTTAACAGATTTGATCAAGATCCAGCTGTCTACTGATTACTTATAGTTACACAAACAGAAAGAAAAATATACAGTATAGGCACACGTGAAATGTTAGGTGCTAATACATCTGAGTAAGTATACACTAATAGTTTCAAACTATATATAATTTCTCAAAAATGTTATGGATAGGCATATTTCTTTTTCCCCAACATTGGATCGATCGCTACAGTATGTTTTATATCTATACATCCTAGTTTGATAGTATTGTGATATTTTCTAATATTTTTTTCTGCTACATTGGAACCAGATTTATATTATTATTATATCTTTTATTCAAGTGTTTATTGTCGTAAGGATTATGACATTTTAACTTCCATGATGCTATGCAGCTTGGCATTTGTACAGAGACCATTGATCCCACTCCACAAGAAGCACAAGAAAGTTTAGTAGCTCGAATCGCCAACATATTTTCCGATAAGGTAGGTAATCTATTTTAACCTTGTATATTAGGCCATGAAGCTAGGAACTCCTCTTTGAAGTGTTGTAGTGTTAGACACACTTCTTATATGGACGATCTCTTACACTTGTTAGACGCATTTTTTATATGGACACATCCCTAACACCCATGTCTTACACTACTAATTAGGTTTGCAATTAAAAAATGTATTTTGTTATTCGGAGATGTAGGATTAGATATTTGTGTGCCTTAGACACTTGAGTTGACACTTCCATATGGACTCAATATATTTTAAAAGAACTTGTTTTAGAATTTAGAAAAGCCAGCTGAAAGTATAATATAATGTATTAAAAAAATAATGTCTCACTTTTTTTTGTCTTGTCCTTCTATAATTTTATTTTAGTAAAGAATTTATAATTATCTTTAGCAGCTATATCATGTTGACAAATTAGTAAAAAGGAATTTTAATTCTTTTATGGCATGCTGCTCTGACATTATCTATTAGTGAATTTTAAATAAGTCTGATATTCAATTTTCTCTGCCATTTGGTGCATCTACAGTTTCTTTTATGTGATCATCCTCTTGGTGGTCACATTCGAGCAACTTTGTGGAGGAAAGGTGACCTTTGTGGTTCAATTCCTATTTCTGTCCTTGCTGTGTATGATGCAAAGCTTCTCAGCTTGTGTAAATGTATTAATCCTGATGTGGATTCAAACCCATATTTGGTTATTTCATTCATAAAGAGGGCCACTACAAACTTATGCCAGTATCTTGCTACTTCTGAACGACATCTCTATATTAGAAGGCTGTCTCCGTATCCACAGGATATTGTAGAGTCTTTGATGAAAAAACATGATTCACTAGAATGCATTCAGGTTGCTGCCATACGCATTCCTAGTTCAGTGGAACAATCTATAGAACCAGTTATTCTTCATATTTCTTTAAGAGAATACTACCTTGATGTCATTGCAAATGAACTTGGTTTTGAAGATGCTGCCAATGTTATGATTTCAAGGTATGGTAATTAATGACATTACAGAAAAGTTTCCACGTTTCAAGGATACTTACTAACTTATTCTTGACTTCTTGTTTTCTACAGGAATTTAGGTAAAGCTTCTTCTGAGACAAGACTATTCTTTACTGCTCCGAAACCATATCTACAAGATCTATGTTCTAAATTTGCAAACGAAAAAGAAACCCTTTATTTAATGGGATCTCTGAATGTAAGGGCAAGTTACTTTGCTGGGCAAGATATAACTGGTGATGCAATATTAGCATCGATTGGATATACACGAAAATCTAGAGACATTTTCTATGAGGATGTATCAGTTCGGTTATATTACAGGTCTCTTTAAATTCAAATGATTCATTGAGTTGTTTATTGCATAGTTGTCAAACTTAAATTGCCTTCAAGAGTAAATTACAAGTTATACTTGATTAAAAGAAAGATGCTATTATGTCATGCACTTTTGCTGTATCATAGTGGCCAACCAAAGTATTCTTTCTCTCCTGCAGAACTACTTCTAAATTTTTTGTTGGTTTCTTTATTATAAACAATTTCGTGTTTATTCCTTTGTCATATGTTTGGACCTAGAAATGGAGCTTACCAGGCTTGTTATCTAAACTACTGTAATACTGAAATGCTGATTATTCTGTCTGCCTTATTCTGCTTTCTATTGTTGACAAACTTACTGTCAATCTATGGAAACCATAATTTCTCTAGATGTTTGTTAGGCATCATCCCGAAGTTTAGGGAGATAAAAAGAGGATAGTAGGGGAAATAAACAGGAGCAGAGGAAGGATTAGGCTGTAACAACCTTGCTTACATAGCAAGAAGTGTGGGAACCTTTGAGAAACATGGGTAGCTTGGATAAAAGAGAGGTATCCATTCATTGAGTAGGAAATTATGGTCTTTGGGCTGGCAGAAATCTATGTTTTCTTTTGCTATTTTCTTCTTCCATGGTTATAAACAATTTATCCTGAATTGGTCCATTGATACCAGTGTCTGTGTTAATATAAAGTTATAGATCTCTATTTCTTGGTAGGTTTGTATTCAATATATATTTGTTCTAGTTATATATATATATTTATTCTTTTTGTTTTCTGGGTAAAGCTGTGGCATTTCGTGTATGACAATGCTAACAAACAGTTTATTTCTTGTGAAATATTTTTGTTAATTTAGAAATTCATGAATCTGTGTCTCTGGAAATTGAATGTGTGCGATGGGATTATAGGAAAGAGTATTCTTAAACTCATATGTTTACCTCTCTTCTGATAGAATTTGAACCAGGAGTTGTAAAAGAATTTTATTGAATATTCAGGATTTTGGATAGACCCTGTTTTCGCCCCATTATTTTCTCAGACGGCAGATATTTCTCTCTAGCTCCTCTTATTTATAAGCAACATGCCTTATTTAAATTATTTCAGTCTTCTAAACTAACTACGTAACTACGTAACTAAGTATGGTGTATGGATGCCTAACATCTTCAGACTTTGGTTTCTCATGTGTTAGCCTTTTTTGAGTCTGACAGTTCTCTTGATGAACATCGACATTTGTAATTGTCTTTTTCAATAAGCCAATAAAATTTTTCAACATCTATGTCTGCAAAATTGTGTTAGTTTGCATCATTTAATGAGGGTCAGATGTCCATTACAGAATGCTTCTAGGGAAGACACCAGGCGGCATTTATAAATTGTCCAGAGAGGCAATACTTGCAGCGGAGTTGCCATCAAGATTCACCACAAGAGCAAACTGGAGGGGTTCTCTTCCAAGGGATATACTTTGTATGTTTTGCCGCCAGCATCGTCTATCTGAACCTCTCTTTTCATTTCATCCTTTCAAAACATCGTCAGTATTATCAGGGTCATCTTTGAAGGTTGCAGAATCTGGTGACAATGTGATTGAGCATGGCAATGGGGTCTGTGTAACAAGTCCTATGCATTCAGATTCGGAGATGTTTAAATGTGAAATAAAATTGCTTTCTAGGTGTGGAGATTTAATACTTTTGTGTTCCCCAAAGGATGGTTATAAAAAGCAGAATGACGCCATTCAGAACGCTTCATTGAAAGTTCTATCATGGCTGGATATGTGGTTTAAGAGTGTGATTCTCCCTTTTGAGCGGGTTTGTGAGACTGCAGATGACTTTAATATCCAGATTTATTCCAACGACATTATCAGTGAGATTTTAGCCGGTCAATCAACACACAATGGTCAACTTAATGCAATTCAATGCAATAAATTAGTTGAACCAACCTTTATGAACTCATCATATGACATGCTGGGGAATATAGTGCAGTCGTTAAAGATTGAAGGTCCATATTCTGGTGTCTGTCCATGCAATGGATCTTTACCTTGTATAAGGTATTCAGTGTCTTTGGCTGTGGAGAGTCAGAATGTCAAAGAAGTTATTGAAGTCTGTGATGAATTTGAATTTGAAGTGGGAGTCGGTGCTGCGGTTTCATGCATTGAGGAGGTTGTTATGCAGATGTCTGTTGGCCAGTACGCTTACTTCTCTACAAACTTTCTCACTTCTAATTTGATTTTTGCTTCAGCTGGTGAATCAACCAAAATGTTGTCCTTGTTATCTTCTAGTGAGTTACTTTCTCTCAATTCTCTCTCCTTCCCTGGTTCAGTGTGGGGTTAAATTGCTGACTGTCATGGTTTTATATTTTATTTTCAGAAGACTGTTCTATAGAACACGAAATAAGTTTGATCAAGGTTGCTGAACCTCCCGAAGAAAGAATGGAGCAAGCTCTTTTCAGCCCTCCTCTTTCAAAGCAACGGGTTGAATTTGCAGTGCAACAAATTCAAGAATCCCATGCTACTACATTGGTATGCAAAATGTTTTCATCTTTGGTTTTCTTTGGTGAATAGAAATTGTTAATTTGATGCTCTCCATCACAGATTGATTTTGGATGTGGATCTGGAAGCTTGTTGGAAGCTTTGTTAAATTATCCAACGTCTTTGGAGAAAATGGCGGGTGTTGATATTTCGCAAAAGGGTCTTAGCCGTGCTGCAAAGGTCTCTTCACATTCACTTTCATCTAACAAAGTTTTCATTTGTCAGGGTTTATGCTTTAGATGTACAATAAAGAGCTAGGTTTAGTTTTTCAAAACACATAATGTTTGGGGAGTCTTGTCAGAAGAAGATAGATTTTAGAAGCATAGGGATGTAAATGTTTACTTCGTTATGTGTCCCAACTTTTTTGCATTGTAAAATAAAATAAAAAGAGGCATTAATCCCTTCCCTTGTGTGTATAGAGCACAGAGGGTTATGTATTTATAAATAAGAGGGTTATGTATAAATAAAATAAGAAAAATGCAGAATATGAAAAAGGCTTTTATTTTGTTCATCATGTATGCGAGTCTGGTTTTGTTCATCACTTAAGTTAGGAAATTCTTGCTATGTACATAATAGTGTCCGTTACCATAGAAAATATCAAAGTAATTGGTAAACACTATTTTATTATTCTTTTTTTGTTGAATAAAAAGGATGTGCTCTTCCTAGTTGAGGGGATTTTTTAATATTGGAGGATGATATCTTTGATTAAAGTGACAGCTGACTAAGTACGGAAATTTTCATCATGAAATTGTTTGGTCCATTCTAACCAGCCCACTTAGTGGAAAAATGCTTTGTTGTTGTATAAATATTGCTTTGTTAGTAAAGCTGTTTGGGTTTTGGTGTGCACGAATTCTGCAGGTACTTAATTCAAAATTAAGCGCAAATTCAGATGCCGGTGGGCAATGGACAAGCGTACAATCAGTTATTCTTTATGAAGGTTCAATTACAAATTTTGGCTCTCAGTTGCATGGATTTGACATTGGAACTTGTTTGGAGGTAAATTTCATAATGCATTGTATATTCCCTTCTTCCATCGTTAACTTCATTTTGACATGGCTGTCTTCATGGTAGACCTCTTGTCTATTCTTTCTGCTAGTAAATCATATATGATAAATGATTTCATTATTGTTGAGTTTAGAATATGTTGGCTGTCTGATAAATAAGTTTGCCATCAATAATTTAGGGTTTAAATATGTCAAATTGTGCCGTATGCTTTCTTTACTACGAGTCAAGGTTTTTATACCAATCTATTAATCTAATATAACTGATATTAAGTTGTCTGTCTGAGATTGAAAGTAAAAAAAGAGTTTGACTGAATAATGTAAGTTTACCTTCATGGGAACTACTTGGGATGGAATTACATGGTAGAGCAGGTCAGGAACATGGACATTATGATGATTTCTTGTTTTCTTATTCCTCTGCAGTGACATCAGTCACCGGTTTCATGGTAGTATGCGGTATGCACATGTTTGAGCATATTCATGTACACATTCTAGTTCAAGCACCTTGGCCTTATGTAACGCTGCTAGTGGTCCTTATCATTCTTTAACCACTTCTGCATTGCCATAACTAGTAATAATTGTACTTGTACACCTCTTTGTTACTTCCTGCACCAACTCACTGGAAATATACTTCATAGTTTGTATTTATTAGTTGAATTGGTCTTGTATTATGCTATCACTGTCATGTTCCTATGTCTTGTGGTTACATAGTTTGTTTTTGTGCAACACTATTAAGACCTGAGTCAACTTATATGAATCGATGATACAATGTAGGTAATTGAACATATGGAAGAAGATCAAGCTTGTCTATTTGGGGATGTGGCATTAAGTTTTTTTCGGCCAAGGATTCTCATTGTTTCCACTCCAAATTTTGAATACAATGTAGTACTCCAGAAGTCGAGTCCTCCAACCCAAGAACAAGAGGAATCAGACGAGAAAACCCTCTTACAATCATGTAAGTTTCGTAATCACGACCACAAATTTGAGTGGACCAGAGCACAGTTCAGGCACTGGGCATCTGACTTAGCTGCTCGGCACAATTACAGTGTGGAGTTTAGCGGTGTTGGTGGTTCTGCTGATGTGGAGCCCGGCTATGCTTCACAGATTGCCTTGTTTAAAAGGGATTGGAAACTTGAAGACGATGTACTGAAGCATGCTGATGAACACCATTATAATGTAATATGGGAATGGAATAGTAGAAAGGAATAGATTATTTGAAGTTTGAAAACAATAGCGAGATAAGTACAGTTCTTTTATTTAGGTAATCAGATTGCTGGTGTTTTTGAAAGCAGAGAAGCAAGGCAAGGTAGAATGGATGCTAGGAGAAGACAAGGTGAATTGAGAGGTTTATGATTAGAAAAAACGAGAGGAAATAGTTTATATATTTTCATCCATTACATTTCTTATTAGTGTATATTGCATCTACTACCTATACGTCCCATGAAGAATAAATAACTTCGAATGAGTATAGTATGTGAAGCTAATGCTCAGCGTTTTATGTGGCTGTAGTTATGAACAATTTTATTAGTTATTACTTTTCATATCATTTCAATTTTTTTTTAAATTGTCCATGCTTTCATCTATATTTGAATTCTTTAAATTTTGACAATAAGAATAAGTAACACAAAAATGTGAAAATATAATTTTAAATGGAAAAACTCAATTTATAGCCTGTGATACACATCAAACCTAAATGACAGTAAATTATCTTTTGTTTAGGGCTAAAGTAATTACTTACTGAAACAATTTTATGTGAGAAAGTAATTGCAAAAAGTAGCGCGTGATAGTGTTAGTTTATGTTCGAAAATGTCTCTTTAATCACGCGTGGAATGCACGCGCACGATAAGGGAAGAGTTTGAAACTGAACTAGTGAGGCAAGAGCGAGTAAAGAGAAGAGCAGGGTTTGGTTTTGGTTGTCGTTGAGTGGGTTATTATGAAGTCATATAGATTGTCAGAACTGGGCGGTGCTGAGCTTCGCAGCCTAATTGCTCGCCCCCGTATCGATTTCTCTTCAGTATTCTCTGTGGTCTGCCCCCTCTCCGTCCCTTCACGTGTTCCCTCTTTCTCACCGTCGTTTTCAGTTTCTCACACTTCTCTTTGCAGGTCAACCCCATTCTTGACCATGTTCGACAAAGAGGCGATGATGCTGTCAGAGAGTGAGTTCGTGCTTCATTCTTCTTTACTCTTTTCATTCCTCTTTCTCACTGTCGTTACGATCATTATCAACCTCACAATTCTTTCCGTATTTCTGCAGATACACTTTGAGATTCGACAAAGTTCAATTGGATAACATTGTTCAACTTGTCTCCGACCTTCCAGATCCACTGGTATTTTTATTGCTTATTCGTATCACCGTTCCATTATTTCTTTCAAGTATTCATGTTATTCAATTTTAACTTTCTGCATTGCATTGAAGCTTGATGTGCATGTTAAGGAAGCTTTCGATATCGCCTACAGCAATATATATGCCTTTCATGCTGCTCAGAGAACTCCTGAAACAAATGTTGAGAACATCAAAGTATGATAACATCTTATTCTTAACGTATTCGCGTTTCATGAGTCGACATTGGCGTGCTTTCTTTTCTGAAACTTCTTTTTGAGTAGGTTCTGGTAGGATTATCTTGCAAGTAGATAATTCGAGATCTCATAAAATATAATACCTTTTACTTTCTTTATTACACCTAATTGGGGTAAATTTTATAGACTTAATTATAATTTTGGTCTTTCAAGTATTGTAATTGGACTCTACTGGTCTAGTCTATAAGAAGCACGGACACAGATACAACTAAATTACAACATATAGAACACGGCTCTAATATATTCCACGGTTGGAAATAGAATCGGTTTCCTCGGTTTTTGTTCTTGGGCACCGTCAACACCTGCTTCCTGCCGCTGCACACAGTCTCCATCTCAGGTTAGGTCCACAACTGAAACGTGCTGACACTGACTCACCATCACCACATTTTCGAGGATGGGTCGCATCACTTCCAACACATCCAAGGATTGGGCCATGCCCGCCTATGGTGTTCGACACTCTGTTGTGCACGCATCTGTAGTGTTTCTGTGTCAATGGCGCGTTGGAAGCAGGAAAACAACTTCATAGTTAGTCCACCTAGTTCCAATTGTGCAAATTAAATCCTTGGGGTATTATAATTAGGCGATTTTAGTTTTTTTTGTTAGTGTGTCGTTAAGTATATTAACAGATTTTGTTGATGTAGTATTGGGCGATGATGTGTCAATGACATGACAGTTAACATATTTCATGACATATATATATGCTCTCGTGATTGCAATTTTTATATCACAATCATGAAGGACTAGAAGTGAAATTAAGCCATGTCACTAAATGTTTTAGACAGCATATTAGCTGCACGTCATCATTCAATGTTATCTCAGCAAAATCGACAAAGGGACCAAATTAAAAATGACACAAGTGCAATATTTGGAGGACTCAATTTGTGCAATTGGACATAAGGGGGCCAAAATTTCACAACTGAGAAACTAAAATTGCAAAGCATTTTTACTATTCCTTGTGATTGTATGTGTCCCTTCTCTTGATTGTTTTTTACTATCTTTTCTATGCTGATAACAAGTTATTTTCATTCAATTATCTTCCCTTCATGTTTGTCTTGTGTTAGCCTTTTGAGTTTTTTGAAAATGTCAGGGAGTCCAATGCAGGCGAGTTTCAAGAAGTATTAGTACTGTGGGCCTTTATGTTCCAGGGGGAACTGCTGTCCTACCTTCAACAGCCCTGATGCTTTCAGTTGTAAGTTGAATTTATGTCTAATTAGTTTGTGGTATTGTTCTCCATCCTATAGTGGCATCGGGATTGTTGATAATCATCATCTATCAGATTTTATTAATCTTTGATTGTTTTATTTATATACCAGCCTGCACAGATTGCTGGATGTAAAACTGTCGTTCTTGCTACTCCTCCAGCTCAGGATGGCACTATATGCAAGGTACTCATCTGTATTGTATGAAAACATATTTGAGGTTAGTATCTTTTCTGACCAATGTTTTTCTCTGCAGGAAGTAGTGTATTGTGCAAAGAAGGCAGGGGTTACTCACATCCTTAAAGCTGGAGGAGCTCAGGTTTGAAGCATGATAAAATTTCACCATTGTCCTATCTGTTTCTATAGTTTGAAATTAATATCCTTATGTTTAATTTAATTTTATGTTTGTGTATTGGTATTAATGGTTAAAAATCATTAATATGACATTTTTGGACACTGTAGGCCATATCTGCCATGGCTTGGGGAACAAACACTTGTCCCAAGGTAGATCTGTTTTTCTCATTTTAATCTCATTTGTTTTTTTTTGAAATTTATGTTCAATTATAGTGGATAACTATTAGATTGAGCTCATTTCTTATCTTACTATTACATGTTATCGTATCTGGATTTGATTTACTTATTTTTTTTTATATCTGATAAGGATCTGAGACCTCCTGTTAGGAGTGTCTACAGTAAGCAAAGGAGGAACACAAGGGATAAGGCCATTTATGATTGTAACAGAAATAAGTAATAGCTAACTACACTAAGTTGGTTGTTGATCAGGTGGGTATTATAAAAAAGGGGCTGAGTTAGGAAGGGGTATCGTAATTGATCATTGTACCCGAAAGCTTTTTACAATTTTTTATTTTAAACAGAAGAAAACATAACATGAAAAAAAGAGAGAAAATTTTGGATTGTGAATAACAAAATGATATAGGAAAAACAACGGAACCTTAGTAGTATTTTAAAGTAGTTTAAAAAAGAAAAAGAAAGTTGGTTTGTTTGAAAACTGTTAGAATTAGGTATTAAATATAGGTAGTAAGTAGTTGTAATGGAGATCTATACGAGCTCTTTACTTATTAGCTATTTTCTTGTACCTTTTGGTGTTCCTGATGTAATTTTCTTCTATAAAAGATCAGCTGAGAGATAATCAATCTCTTAAACTCATATTTTCAGTCTTAAGTTGGTATTAGAGCAAGTGTCATCTTTTTTGAAGAAACTTCTTTCTTCTCTTCCTTTACACAAGATGTTCACTCTATTCAATAGGTCTAACCTATCTCTGTAGTTGATCCCCTTTGTATATCCCACTCCTAACACTATTCCAACGTCTCCCAATAATACAATTCCTTCTCATCAGCCCAATTCACGTGGACCATCTTCTCCACCTCTTATCACCTCTCAATGACTGGTCCAATGACACATGGTGGGTCCTCTTCATCAAGTCCTTCACCATCATTGTTCCATACTATGTATCTTGATAATGAAGATTCCAATTGGCCTATTGTCATTCATAAGTTACTCGCTCTACACACAATCCTCATCCTATTTACAATTTTCTAAGCTTTCATCAGTTGTCCCCTTCCTGTTCTTTTTTCTCCTTTGCATCTTCCATTATCATTCCTATTCCTAAAAGTGTGAAAAAGGCACTTGATCATCTTGGATTGCAACAATCCATGATTGATGAAATGTAGGCTCTTGAATGTGATGGAACATGAGACTTAGTTTCTCTTCCATCTGGACAAAAGGTTGTTGGGTTTATGTCATTAAGGTTGGGCCAAATGGTGAAGTTTTTTGCCTTAAAGTCAGATTGGTGGCCAAAGGATATACTCAGATCTATGACCTTGATTATGGTGATATGTTTTCTCCCGTAGCCAAAATGACTATTGTGCGTCTCTTCTTTGCCATGGCACCTATACGCCATTGACCTCTCCATCAATTAGATGTCAAAAATGCTTTCCTTCATGGTGATCTAGAAGAGGAGGTTCACATGGAGCAACGTCTTGGTTTTGTTGTTGAGGAGGAGTCTGACTTGGTTTGTAAGTTGCATCGGTCTCTTTATGGTCTCAAGCAATCTCCTCATGCTTGGTTTGGAAAATTTCAATCACATTGTTCAAACTTTTTGGAATGAAACACGATGAGGTGGACCATTCAATTTTTTATGGTCATACCTCTTCTGGAAAATGTGTTTACTTAATTGTGTATGTTGATGACATAGTTATTACAAGAAATGATGCTACTAGAATCTCGCAACTCAAAGATCACTTATGTAATCACTTTTAGACTTAGAAGTCTCAAATACTTTCTAGGCGTTGAAGTGGCTCAATCAAAGGAAGACATTGTAGTTTCTCAAAGGAAATATGCTTTAGATATCTTGGAAGAAACAGGCATGACTAGTTGTAGACTAGTAGATAGCGCGGTGGATCCAAATAGAAAACTAATGGCATATCAAGGTGAACCTTTCTCTAACCTAGAGAGATATAGAAGACTTATTTATCTTATTATCACTAGACTTGATCTATCTTTTGCAGTGGGTGTTGTTAGTCAGTATATGCAAAATCCTTGTATTGATCATTGAAATGCTATAAGATACCTCAAAAAGGCTCCATGACAAGGTAGTTGTACGAAGATAGAGGGGAATACCCAAATTTCTGGGTATTGTATGCTGGATCTCGTACGGATAGATGCTCCACTACAAGGTATTGTGTTCTTATTGGAGGAAACATTATTTGTTGGAAAAGCAAGAAACAAAATATGGTTGCTCGATCTAGTACGGACACAAAATATGGTTGCTCGATCTAGTGCTGAATGTGCATATAGGACAAAGACGTCTCTTACTTGTCAACTTGTATGGATGAAACAATTTCTTCAAGAATTAAAATTCTGTGAGATCCACCAAATAAAGATGTATTGTGATCACCAAACTACATTCTACATTGCTTCCAATCCAATATTTCTTGAGAGGACTAAAACATAGAACTTGACTATCATTTTATTCAGGAAAAGTTGTTATCTAAGAAAATTTGGACTAAGTCTGTTTGATATGATCAACTTTCAGATGTAAGAGGACCTTATATTGAATTTATTTGTTCCAAGCTTGGTACATATAATTTGTATGCCCTAGCTTCAGGTGGAGTGTTAGAATAGGTATTAAATATAAGTAGTTGTCTTGGAAAACTGCTTTATGAGTTGTTTACTTATTAGCATTAATTTCTTGTACCTTTTGGTGTTACTGATGTAATTTTCTTCTATAAATAACAAAGATTAGCCGAGAGATAATCAATCTCTTAAGCTCTTTTTATCATATTTTCAGTCTGAAGTAAAACATTATAACCAACTGTGATATTATGTTAGAATTTGCTCATATTCAAGATTTAAAGGATCTATTAAATGTGCTGTGATTTGTAAAGAGTCGAGAACATTATTTGAAATTTCTCCATTTATTTTGTTACCAACAAATTTAAATACTTCGTAGTTCTAATTATTTTTCATGATTTCTTATTTTGATTTTTGTGATCATGGTTTTGTAGGTTGAGAAGATTTTTGGCCCTGGAAACCAATATGTCACAGCTGCAAAAATGATTCTGCAAGTGAGCTGTGAAGTGCTGTTCTTCTCTATTATATATTGTGCTTTATTCATCAGATCTTATAGTTCTTCCTGCTTTGCATTACTGTTCAAAATCTTCTGCAGAACAGTGAAGCCATGGTTTCAATTGACATGCCAGCTGGTCCATCAGAAGTTTTAGTTATTGCTGACAAGCACGCGATTCCTCGCCATGTAGCTGCCGATTTGCTTTCCCAGGTTTACTGAGTTCTAAATGTTTCTATATAGTATATGAAAGGCTATCTACACTCATTGAGAATATATTATCTTTCTTTTTCACTCTCTTAGCGAGGTATCTCATGCTCTATTGTAATTTATTCAGTTATAAACTAATTCTAATTTCTAGAAGCTTTTTTCTCAGCATTATGCTGTTAATTATTCCAAAAAACAATTCAGTATGAATCATGATGTCTGTTAGAGAAAAGACTTTCTGTTGTCTTCTAGATTATTCTTTAAAAGCTGTTTTGGCTGTGGTTGTCAATCATATAGGGTCCTAGGTGTTTTCTGTCAGCCATTTTGTATTTCTCTTCAGACTTAACATATATTAAATTGATCTCCTGAGAGCTCACCCTCTACGACACTTCCACTCAAGTAGGTATCAAAGTCTCCAGCAGCTGGAGGCCAATGTCAATTTCTCCAGCGACTACCAGATCTGGATCGCCTCCTCAAGTGACACAACTGTGGTGGTCGTGAAGGCAAAATCAACTACACCCGCTGTTATGCACAGCTTCTTTACATAGCCTAGTCATGGGCGTGTAGTTCACACGCTGCCCTCTGGTGACCTCAACAAAACCACATCTCCTCCAGCGGTCTTGTTGCCTTCTTCCAGCCCTCCAGTCCTCCAGTCTTCCACTATTGGGGACCCTTTGAACCTTTAAAACATGTAACTCCTTTAATTGGGTCATCCACACTTATCAAAATCGAAGAAAATCGATCTTGGACTTAACAAACATCAAGTCTTGTAGTATAAGTCATATCAATTAGGAAACATGTTGGGTCTTCTTTTCATAAGAAACATGAAACAAGATGTAATTTAGCTTTTTTCTCCATTCATTTAAACATTTGGGTTCAAATCGCCGTACATCTTTTGGTTTATATATTTTGTTACATTCATTGATAAATATTCCATATAAACTTAGGTTTATTTAATAGAAGATCGATATGAACTTTTGTTCATTTTCATGTAATTTTCGTAATGAAATTAAATCTCAATTTGACAAAACGATCAAAATTCTTAGAAGTGACAATTTTCTTATGCTCTTTCTTCCCTCTTAAGATCATATGGTGTTGTATCAATCTCATTGTTTTGTATCAAGACATTTAGTTAAAAATACGTACCGCTAGTGTGCCTCTTCACAAGTGTACCGCTAGTGTAATTTAGCTTTTTCCACCATCATTTACGCATTTGGGGTCCAAATCGCATTACATCTTTTGGGTTTATATATTTTGTTACTTTCATTGATAATTGCTCCATAATAACTTGGGTTTATTTAATTAAAAATTATCTGAATTTTTGTTTATTTTCATTTTTTTTCTTCCTTAACTACCGTATGGCTTACAATTTGAAGACAAACATGTTTTTTGGTTTGGTACAGAGACAAGCACATTATATAATTATCATAGTAGCATGCGTTCACTCTTAAAGAAGATATATTTTGTAATTATTCACCGGCCTAAGAACTTTTTGGCCCTTTTGTATAATTCTGATGCGTCTGCAATTTCAGGCTGAGCATGGCCCTGATAGTCAGGTTGTGCTTGTGATTGCTGGTGAAGGCGTGGATTTGAATGCTATAGAGCAGGAACTCAGCAAGCAGTGCAAGAGTCTACCAAGAGGAGAGTTCGCTGCTAAAGCCCTGACCCACAGTTTTATTGTTTTTGCACATGATATGCTTGAGGTCAGTAGTTTTGCCCAAGTTCATCCATGTATTCTCAGTCCCACTAAAAACAAAGTGAAGAGCAAAGTGGAAGAGAGAAAACAATTTGTTCAGATGCATTAACACAAATGTTAGGCTTATCTATGTCTGTATTTTATATATGTGCTGCAGTGGTTGACAGAACTTGTATGCTTAATCATGTTTTCATAACAGGGGAACCACAGTGCTATTCAATGCTGTAGCATTATCTCTTGATGTGTCATAATTCATAACTTCGTTATCCTTGAGTTTACAAATTTCACTTATATGCTAATAATTCCTCTTGTTAGTTTGGTTTCAATTTATCAACATCTTTATTACGCCTTTGCTGATGTTTCAGAACCTGGTGTTTCTTTTTCATGTTGCAGTCAATCAATTTCTCAAACTTATATGCACCTGAGCATCTAATTGTCAATGTGAAGGATGCAGAGAAGTGGGAAGGTTTTATTCAGAATGCAGGTATGGCTTTGTCATAGCGTTAGTTGCTCTTGTGATGGGGTTTTCGGAGATGAAGATTTATTGCTAGTCGTACATATTATATCTGCAACTCATACATTGCTCAGAATTGAACTTGGTGCCAATTGCAAACACCTTCCTTTTTGTTATAAAAACTGTTGAGCCAACATAGATGTAACTTTGAACATGTATAGGCACTTTGCTGTTTTTTCCTTGACCTTTAGATTCCAGATCTAGATTTACATGCCCGTTTGTGGCCTCTGCAGGGTCTGTATTTTTAGGGCCGTGGACACCCGAGAGCGTTGGTGATTATGCAAGTGGAACAAATCATGTTCTTCCTACTTATGGTTATGCAAGGATGTATGGTGGTGTTTCATTGGATTCTTTCTTGAAATACATAACAGTGCAATCTCTCACAGAAGAAGGCCTCAGAAAACTTGGGCCATATGTAGCAACCATGGCAGAGGTTGAAGGTCTCGATGCCCACAAGCTGGCAGTTACCCTAAGACTTGAGGACATAGAAGGCAGGCAGGTTTCAACATGACATGATAATTTACGGTAAGCCTACTATCATTTATTATTTGTCTTACATAAAATTAGTACCGAAGCAATTGCCATCTTTAAGTCATGTAACCATAATGGGTATTGAAATTTTAAATTTTGGTGAAAATTGGTTTTTGATAGAATCGACGTTTGTCATCGTTGAGTTTCTGGAAGGATCGTATGGGAGAAAGTGACCTGTGCACGAGAGCTTTGATACCATATTTGAAAGCTAGAGTTCAGAGAAACAGAAGTGAAAAATCGTTGGACCATGGTTTTTTGTGAAGGATGGTGGTGAAAGTTTTGGTAAGTTGTAGCAGGTTAGCATAATGTGAAGGGAAAGGTTGACTAAATAAAGAAACATCCAATATGTAGTAGCTAGTTAAACAGCCGTTTATGGTTCCTTACAAATTTTAAAGACATTTCCTTCAGTTATAGAAATTTAAAATAATTTACAGGACACAGGCAAAAATTCATGAGCATCGTGGAGCACGTAAGCTAGAACATTATAACTATGCATGAAATATCATCATAGCTTCCTAGAGATTTAGCTTCTTTAACTAACTTCTTAGATGCTTTCTGCGCACCATCCACATTCTTGATACAGTCACAAGCCTCTTGATTTGTCATCACCTGCGATAGATACAGGGGCCAGTGCTGTTTCTCAAGATCAAGGTTCTTACATGTCATTTCATTTCATTATTGAATGTAATTACATGGTTTAATGTATTTGTATTTTTACTCGATCTAGTTTGAAAGAAAATAAAATTCATGTATGAATAAAGAAAATAAATTTCTTCACGTATAAGAAAATCTAAAAGTACATATGACATGGTTCTCGTGTGTGATAAGTGAAGAAAAACGAACTATTTGAACCAAAGAAGCCAGGGGTAGTTTCCAACTGTTCAGACCACGTTCTGGATCTAATAACATAGTCGAAAAATATGCAAATTCTAGAATTTGGTTTGACATAAACGAGCACATACAAAATTGTATGTTTCGGTGTAATATAGGTTAACTTTTGACCATAAAAAATATGCAAATGAACTTAGCAAGACATGGTATGTATTTCATTTAACCATGCTTCCAAGTTCTCCTTGTCCCGAAACTATTTTTTTGGCCATTTGCTTAGTAAGCTCACTCAGTTATTCTACACTCAGTTAGCAATTGATTGGAAATATGAAATTATTCTTCTTTTCAATATTTCTTATCCTTTATATTTTGGCTTTGCATATACGGTATATTTCTTTGAAGTTTAAAATTTGTAAAGCCAAAGTGCTCATCTGTAATTATAAGATGCATGCAATATTCTTGTACCTTCCATAGACCATCACTTGCCAAAATAATGAATTCAGTGTCTTCATCAATCTTCTGAATGCTCACATCTGGTTCTGCCGTAATGTGCTCCTTTAGTTTTCCATCTCCAAATGCCCGTGTCATTGCTAATTGGCCATCCACTCTTGGAACATTCCCTGATTAAGTCATATTTTTGGAAATTCAGATAATGTTCAGTACTGGACTTGGCAGGAGCAACATAAGTTCACTAATGGAAATATAAATAAAATTAAATGAAAAGAAAGGCCATAAAACTAGGTGGGTGAAACAAATTATAGGATATCTATATTATAACCCAAAGAACATAAAGTCGTTGGTGAAGCAGCAAAACTAGGAAAAAAAGGGTCACAGTCACAATTTTGAGACACGAAAGTAAGTTCAGGGGTGAGGGAGGGTGAGGGAAGGCTTGCCCATTTGGAGGACAGGGTAACCGTTAACAAAGATTTTCAAATGAGATTACATTAACATTACATGGAACCTATCAAATGTCAGATTGCTGAATTAGAACAAGTTGTGCAGTTGACATAAGATGTTGAGTCTCACGCATGCATGTTTAGTGTACATGATCCTACTCGTTATAGTAATGACATTACATGATTGGATATTGCAAAATTGTGCAGTAGAGCAATCTTGTACGATAATTAATGAACTGTAGTTTGGTAGTAGGTACCGCAGTGCATAGAAATACGGCAAACATTTCAGGCATACAATTGCGGGTTATCAAGCATTAGTAGTATAATTATTCTCTTACATCTATGCACTGACAGTGCAAGACAGGCCTAGAAGCCTCAATTTCTCATACGTCAAGAATTAACATTATACACAAGCTTCTGGTAGAGATAGATTTTACCCTTTAGAAGCAGGTATCATCGTTATACAGGTAATCCTGTTTTCATATAAAAGATAGAAAAAATGTTCTATGTTGGCACTATCATAAAAATGATTTATAAGTCAGATTAAATTTTAAAATTTAAATATCAGTTATCAAGTTCCAAGCTAGAAAGTTTCCAAAATTAAACTTCTTATATTGTAATTTTTGCTCTGTAGTAGTTTTTGGCTATTAGAAAACTAACTTATTTTCTTGGATATGCAAGAAAGTTGAAGTCATAAGTCTATAAATATTGATAAATTAATTTCATCATTACCGGGTCTCTTAGACACAAAACCCCCTCTGCTCTCAACAAGAGCTTTTTCCTTCTCTGGATCATGATCCACAGTAAGTGGCTTTGCTCGACCATTTTTGCATGATATTGCCCGAGAATCACCAACGTTGGTGACCAGTAGCTTTACTCCATTGACTAGTATTGCTGCAACTGCTGTTGATCCTCCACGTGAATCAGCTACGTTTTCTAAAATCTCATCATCTGTTGCTTTGCATGCTTTCTTAATAGCTTGCACTGGATTTTCCCAGAAACCAGGCTTTTGATGCATGATTAAGAAAACAAATATTAGTGAGAATAATAATGGTGTGGACTGAAATATAACAGTTACTAAAGGTTACCTCACTCAGTATATTTTCGAATAGATGGCTTCGCAAGTATTTTGCAACCTCATGACCGGAGTGACCATCAAATATTGCATACAATCCTAAGTCATAGCCATCGAGATTCCTATGTTGAGCAAAAATATAGTCTTCCATTCCATGCTTCATCTGTCCTTGTATTAAGTGATATCCATGGATGAAATGTCGAGTTGAAGGGTTATTCTTTTCATTTGCGTATTTTGTGACCAGACTCTTGTGAGTTTGCTCCTGTGTTTAGCAAAATTACTTTGTTAGCTTCAAGCTTTCCTTTGTTAGATTGTGATGAAAAAACCCATGTCTTTTACTAATGATCATTTGATTTTGGTGAGAGCATGCATAGGCATGAAGTTTGTAGAGAACGAGAAGCTAAAATGGTTAACCAGAAGTCTGAAGATGGAAAAAGCTATTTCTCATAATCCGTTGACTGATAAAAATCAAGTAGATACCTAACCTATTTTAATGATTGTACTTGAAAGCAATTGTAAAATCCCCACAAGAGCTTTAAACGATTATATAAGCACAAAACATAAATATCTTGAAACAATTACGTAAGCACAAAACTTCAACAGCTTGCTTATGTAACAAGAAGCTGGAATAAATCACCATAGGCTAACATTCATGTTCTTAAGAGAGATTGCCAGAAAAATGTACGTAAGAGAAGTTGAACGAATAAATATCATAACAGGATTTCATCGGATAGAGACAGGATACCTCTGTAGCAGTTGGACCTTTATTTCCTGGTAAGTACTCTGCTTTGTCTTGATAGTCATCCACTGCATCATCTACTCCTCCTGCTTTTTCTTCGATCATGTATTTACCAATAACATTGTTATCTTCATCTTCATTATAGTCTTCTTCTCTAGTAATGTTACCCTCTGGCTGCTGTTAAATGCAAAATAAAAATTTGCTGGCAAACATAATGAAGAAGGTGCACCACCAACTAAATTAATCAATCTCAATACTTAGGTTGTGAGGATAGTCCTAATAATTTATCTTAAAGAGAAACTTAGTTGAAACCAACCAAATAAGTAATTGACAGCTAGAAGATAGATACAGGTGACAAAATATGGGATGATGTTCTGAAAATGCAGTAGAAGCTTTTGAAAGAATATATCTGATGATGGGACAAGACAATTTATTTCTTTGACTGTCAGTTGAACAAAGTAACATGAATGCCATATTCTGACTCCAATCATACGAAGAAGTGAAAGAGCCCCTGCGACTCCATTGTTGTAGTTACATACCATGCAACATTAGCACTATCCTCCTCCACTGTACACGCATAACTACTCCAACATCATGCTTTCATTATGTCACAATTAGCATAAATGAGCTGTGATTGAAATTTAATATCTATTAAGATGGCGCAAGTGTGTCTATAACATACTTAATATTTGTTAATGAGATGCATTTAAGTCACATTAAATGTATTTGAGTTATACTTGAATTGAAATTGAGTACATATTAGTTTGATGTATTAATTGTGTTGAATATTTGTGGATATGATGTATTAAGTTTGAAGAAAATCCATAGTTGAAGATAAATAAAAGAAAGTATTAATAGTTATGGAAGGATGGAATAGACATTATTTGGTATATTGGTTGCATGAATAGAACAAGAATGAAAGAGGAAAACCTTTCTTTCAAAAGAGTCCACGGAACTTCCTCTTCTTGATATCCTCTTCAATATAAAAGGAATTATATCAGAACATCGTACTAACTGTGTCCTAAAATTCAGGTGAGTTTTAAAATCCTGAGAGTCCTTGCAGTAAAGAACTATAAGGAGAAGGGGGTTGAAATGATATATGTAGACACTGAAAATGATTAAAAATAATACGTATAATTGATAACTAAAAAATGTATTATGACTATAAAGACTAAGTATTTAAACTTTAATACTTTTTTTGCTTCAAACTCATCTATCCATAAAAGTTGCTTGCCATACCTTGAATGCAGAAGGATGTCCATCACTAATGGAGGGTGACTTTCTTTTATGCAAGTTAGATTTGTTCTGCTCAAGACAAAACAAAAATACATATCAAGCCATGATAAGTACCTGTCATGTTAGTATGTACACATGCATACGTTCTCCTTTACCAGTACAATGATAATTACGAACATAGGTGGGGTATTACATACATATTAAGTCACCTCTTGCATGAAATGAGCTTCCATACGTACCTTGATCATATTTGTTTGGTGCATGACTTTGTCTTGGCTGAGTTCAGATTGAGAAGTTGAGGAATTGTTGAGACTGAGAAAGAAGAGAAGCATGGTAAAGAATAGATGATACTAGTATGTATATGTTTATGAAACAGCATGTGCAGGTAAGTGTCCTTGGTGAGAAAGGAAGGACACGTGGTTAAAGAATGCATGGGGTGGTGTCATTCACCGTTAATTGTCTTTGCTTTTGCATACTTCACAATAAACTAATCCATTTCATGCTACCTTCTACTTCTCCACAAACAACCACATTCACTACTCTATCGCCAATACATTTATCAGTCACCACGTTATCATTTTACGTTTCCAGAAATTATATATATCCTTCAGAATATCAGAACTTTCCTTCAGATAGATATCAAAATGTTTTTTTACAACCTTATAACCAGGAATGTTTTTCTTCACTATATATTAACCTCTTTTAAGTAATCTCCTTTATTTTCATATCCTATTTAAAAGAATAGAAATATAGAAAACACATGATCAGCAGATAATCATTTTTGAAAGCATGTAAAAAACACATAAGAATCTAAACAGTTTCACGTTCTAAAAAAATATTCTTTTAATCTGTCAACGGTGATACATGATTTTATTTTGCTTCTAGTTTGGATAAATTTTCATATTTGGTTTTTTCTTTCTCACTAATGCATTTATTTATTTATTTTGATCTTTCATTAAATTTTATTTTTATTTTCATTGTTACCATTTATTGATATCTTTAAAATAATGGATTGTTCGTTAAGTAAACATGTCAACACCTAAATAGAATAAAGGTGTATTCTTTTAAAATTATTGTACTTTAAAAAAAATAATCATCATAAAAGTAAAATTGTTTTTCTTAATTAAAATTTACATTTTTATTTAACCATTTTCTATTTAGAGATTAAACTCAAAGAACACATCCATCTACATCTTATTACATCTATAGAATTATAAATAATTAGAATATGACTTTTAATATAACCTTTATTTATTTAATTGGAGAATTTTAGTAGTTAATTTAGAAATAGACTAGGGACATAATCAAATGATTTTAAATGTACAACTTTTTCAAGCCAAAAATTAAAAGTTGATTTTAGACATATTATTTATGAGTAGTTTTTTTTTTAAGAAACATAATTCTACCTAACATTAAAAGACTGAGATTTTAAAACTTACAAGTTAAAGATATTATAGCACTTTTCGTTAATTTAGAAATGCACAATAAGATAGCTGATAATAATTTTTGAAAGCATTTAAAAAACATAAGACTGTAACATTTTCATGTTCACATCCCGAAACAAAATACTTTTAATATGTAAAATATATAATCCAAGAGTTGTTTTTGTTTTGAAAACTTGTAATAACACGAGAATGTAAGATTTCTGTATTTATATATTTGGCTTAAATAATTTTTATCTATCGTAAATTTACGAAATTTGTGTATAGTCACAAATAAATTTTATTATCATTCTTTTTTTTTTTATCGGCATTTTATTATCATTCTAATTCTCCTTAAAGTTTTTACTGTTTATTAAAACTATCATTAGTCATATTTCATGAAAGAACATATTATAAATAATTATCGTTTGTTAAAGGAAAAAAAATTATTATAAAGACAATATTATTGGTGACCTTTTATGAAGAATATTTGGGTAAAATATATTATTGTTTCTTGTTATTATTAGGATAAAACGAAAGGTTAAAATGTTTTTGAAACAAATCCCAGTGTAATGAAAAGGTTTTCCCATTAACAGCGTTGAAGAAAAAACAATAGAAGGTTTTCTCTTCTCTTCCGCTTCGCGCTGAACAAAACGTGCTGCTTCACTTCTGCAACTTTAGGTCTCCGACCAATTGGTACTCTCTCCCTTCTCTTTCCCCTTTTCAATTGCGTTTCTTGTTCTTTCCTTATTTACTCAATGCGCGTGCCTTCCTTAATTATAATTGCCACCAATTCAAGTTTTTGTTTTCGTTTTCTTTTGAATAATCTTAAATTTCAATGAAGTATTTTTTAATTATAATATTGTTGAGTTCTTTGTCTTTGATAGGTCTGTGCCATTTCAATAGTAATTTATAATTTGTTTTGCCTGAAGTAGAATATTTTTGAACATGATTACTTGAGAAACAATGAAAGAAAATGCCCTATGAAAAAAGTTTACTTTTGTGTGAGCTATGTTTTTTTTTTCAGATTTATACAATATAAATAAAATGAGAATGTACCTGGATAAATTTTCATAGTATTATTTTGTGCAGCTGTGATACAGGTATAAAATGGTTGATTAGTAGGATGTTATGAAACACTCCACTGAGTTGATCCAACCGTGAAAGTGGATGATATTATTGATTTGAAGATGGCCTTCATTCTCATCACTGCTTCTCTCTTCTTTCTATTTCTATGGATCATTTCTCTTTGCAAAGTTCTCATTCTCCCTCGGATCCCTTTCGCCAAACATTTCACGCACAACGGTAATGCATCTTTTTTCCATTTCTCCTCAATTTTTCTTTTCTTCCTCTAAATCTCTCATCTTTTCTTTCAGGCAGATCATTTCGGAAGAGAAACGTCTTGCTGGTTACTGCTCATCCGGACGATGAATCCATTTAAGTTCTAAACCCCCATTCTCATATTTCTAATGCTAGTTCCTTCGATTCTTGAAACATATATTTCTATGGCTTTGGAAGTTTGAGCTATATATTTCCTGTATTATGATTTAGCACCATCTTGAAATTTTATTTCATTTCTGCAGGTTCTTTACTCCAACTATAAATTTTCTGACTTCAAAGGGACATAACATTCAAATACTATGCTTATCTACTGGTAAATAGCTTTCCATAATCTGTTTTTGTCTCGTAAATTATGGCAGTTTTGGTATATATATGTGTGTTTATTTGGATCTTTCTGTCACTTTAGAATCATTTTTTTTTTAATTTCATTTATAGTTTTCCTTCTCCCCATTCTGTAGTTGAATTTTCTTAAGGTGATATCTTTCTAAATTGAGAAAGTTTACTGTCTTGATAAAGAATTTGTTTTCTTTAGCTATTTTCAGTATATAGAGCATTACTTTATTAATGAATGATATTGCCACTTCAATATTATTTCTCAGATCATATGTAAAAAAGTTCAATATTTATTTCTCATATCAGATGATAATAGACTTAAATCTTATAATCAAACTAATGAATTCCTGTAGCAGTATCAATCTTGCTTTAGCTTAAGCCGCCCAACACAGATTATTTCTTGTTATCAGTTTTCACTTTTTACATTTGATACAAATTTTCTTTTTTATAATTCTATTCAAAGGGCTTCAACACATCCTTATCCTATATATATAAAAGAAAGAAAGAAGTATGGGCAGGGAAAGAATGGACCTAACTGAGTAGAGGGATCGCTTGTGGATGGGGGGGAAGGATGTAGCAGATTGTATCAATTGTCGTGTGATAGAGGTCAGGTAAGTCAAGTTACAATTGAATTGTGGCATTTGGATTGGGACACTCTTAAGTAGTATGAGTTGTACATATGACTATTAGTTAGTTTTTTGACTAGTGATAAATAAGCACTTAATCGAACAAAGGAGATGAAGGAAGATTCTCTGAATGGGAGAGTAAGAGGGAATGATTGCGAAGCTAGTAAGGAGGAGGACCTGAAAGTTTGCTGGGAGTTCTTTATGAGGAGGCTGGTATTGATATTTGAAGGAAATTATGAGGATTGGCTTTGGGGAGTTCCCTGGTGCATGGGACCCCATTATTATTTTGTTTCTATTTTCGTGTTCATCCTGTGTTTCCTTTTTCTTGAAAATTTGAGGATTACCTTTAGTGCCATACAAGCAATTGTCCATTTTCCATTGTTACTGTATACATATCTCTGTCCTTAACGGTCTCTAATTAATAGAAGATTTACTTTTGCATTTTACAGATTTAGGACAAGAAATCTATCTATATTAGACGGTTAGATATGAGAATTTCAACGACAAAAAATTAAAGCTTCAAGTCTAGCCTCAAAGAAAGCTTTAAAGTTTATTTTTCAATCCATTGGATAGTTTTTCATTTTTCTTATTTTTCTGTAGGTGGTGCAGAAGGCAAAGGAAATATCAGAAAACGAGAGCTTTTTCAGGCTTGTGTAACCCTCAAGGTGATTTACATAATTATATAAAATAGTTGTGGTTTCAAATTTAAAATCATAACTTTTCTATACTTACAAATTAAATATTGTACGACCTTGGAAATTGTACCCAGGTTCCAATGCAGCAAGTGAAGATTGTCGACCATCCTGATCTGCAGGTTTTGATCCAATAGGTTTATGGATATAATATTTACTATTGCTTCTGAAGCTTATTGTTAGTTCCTTATATTGTTGTTTAACGTGTTGTCATACTTAGGACGGTTTTGGTAAAGTTTGGAACCGTAGCTTATTGGCAAAGATTATTGAGGAAGAAATAACCAATTGTTCAATTGATATGGTAAGACTGTTCTGCCTGCCTTAAGCATCTTTTGACAGACTAGTACTTCTTGTGCAAATTATCTCTCTTAATGATTCTTCTACTTATCCCTTTCCCCAGATTATTACCTTTGACTGCTATGGTGTCTCCGGCCATTGTAATCATCGTGATGTGCATTATGGAGTATGGTAAGTTGAGCATTAGTATTGATCAATATCGAATAACTATAACTGGAAAATATGGCGATATAGTAGCATGATTGGATGGCCTTTTATTTCAAGGGAAATAGTGGGTTTTTTAAATGCTCTCTCAAAAACCTGACAGAAAAAGTGATTATTTATTCAAAATAAGTTGAACCAAGTTGCACTAACATTTGTACATTTTGAGATTTATTTAAAACAATATAATTTTAAAATTGAAATAACAATAAATGAGTCATGACGGCTCACACTGTGTACTCTAAGTTCATTGCCCCCACCCTTTACTGTTCTAACAATACCCATTTTCAGTTGTGGTGTTATTTTGTGCTTGATACTGTTAGGAGCAGATTAGTTTGTTTCCATAAGAACTCCATATTCTATAAACCTGAACAACTTCTCTAATACCTGTCACTATTTTTTTTTAAATGCTGAAATTTTGTTTATAAGTTCCTGCTAGTTGCTATGCAGTGGTTTTTAGATTATTAAACTTATTAATATATGTTGATATTTGATCATCCATACTTCTTATTTATAGAGATTATTTAAATTGTGCTAGTAATTTTTTTGTTTATCATTATGTCTATGGTCCCGAGTCCAGATAAAGTTGGAGGATTGTGTCGGGCTTCGACAATTCCTGCAAATTTGTCAATATCTCAAACATGGGTCACTTACAACAGACTGTGTACATGAGAATTTGGTTTTTAATTGAGCCCAATGGTGTCATTGTTCCTATAGTCTAATCACGTGGGTGAACGCTTTTGCTGTTTTGGCTTTACTGTTTGTCAGAATTTATCTTAACTTGTCTTCGTGAATGTGATATTTTGTACAGTATCCAAGAAAACTAAAGGTTATGTATGGGAGTTAAGTGGATGAGGACATCTTCCATGATTTTATCTAAGCAAACTAATTGCGTTATTTTCTCTCCCACTTGTGCTGTTGTCTAACATTGAAAATGTTTCCATTTTGTGACAGCAAGCTACTACATGATACTTTACAAAGAGATATTGAAGTTTGGGAGCTTGTATGTGTTTGTTTTCTTAGTTTTATTTTTTCGTCTTATTTGACCAATTTTTTTTATAACTCTCCCAAATTGCCTTATTTTCCTGGGATGTCTTTATTGCTTATAGGTTAGCACCAATATTTTGCGCAAATATAGTGGTCCTGTTGATATTTGGTTGTCCATATTTTTGGCCATGCTGCACTCAAATGGAACAATGCATTGCTTAGTAAATGAAAATTCTCGTAGGAGCTTTAAAGCAATGGCTCAACACTCAAGTCAATGGGTGTGGTATGCATGCTTTACCATACTTTTATTATAAAAGCTACATATATTAAATACTGTTGCTTGAAATTTGCAAATGTTTTTAGTTTGGATTTTCTTCTTTAATCTTTTCCCTCGTGTCAATATTACAATGCACCACACAGGACAACTATGTGATAGATATTTAGAAACTTCAACTGAAATTATCTCAAAGAGGCATTGCACAACAGCACATCTAAATTCATTTCTGCAGGTTCCGCAAGCTTTTTGTGGCCTTGTCCAGTTATACTTATATGAACACTCTTAGAAAGGTAAGGTAATGTTGGACTGCTGAAGGAGTTGTGGTGTTGCTTGTGACATCAGCTTTCATTTGTTGCAATTCTGGCCCTGCTCTGTATCTATCACTTTCATATTTTCATCTGGGTTCAAGCTTGGTACATTGTGTGGAGTGTACCCTGCGGCTCAAGCAGCCTTTCACTTTCCAATGACATGATTGAATGAAATCACTGCTAATTTTCTTCACGTTATCCCATGACATTTTAGAATTTCTAAAGCATAGTACATATGTTCATTAACAATGGTCTGGTCTATAACTTTGTCAGATTTTGTTTACTATGTTTTCAATTTTGTTAGATAGAGTAGCAGAATATTCTTTACTGCCAATGTATTAGCAATATCCTTGAATCCTTCGTGACTTTTAGTTTTTCTTTCTATCAATCTTGAATTAACCACAAGCTACTACATATATTTGTCCTGAAATTATATTTGACCATCATCCTACTTCTAATCTTGTTTAATATAACATCTGAGAGCAATTGCACATGCTTGGGCTTAAATTGAAGATGTATTGTGAGCTTGTGTGGGTAAAATATTTCCTCTAAGAATTAAATTTTTGTGAGATTCAGAAAATGAGGATGTATTGTGATAATCAAGCAGCTTTTTACATTGTCTCTAATCTCTTGTGTTTCATGAGAGGACCAAACACATTAAGATTACTGTCATTTCATTCAAGAAAAGTTGTTATTTAAGGAAATTGATACCGAGTTTGTCAAATCCAATGATCAACTTGCAGGTGTGTTCACAAAATTGTTGAGAGGGCCTGAGATTTAATTTATTTGTTTGAAGCTGATACATACAAATTGTATACTTTAGCTGTTTTGGGTAGGCTAAGTAAGCTTTATTCAATAGCTGTTTTGAGTAGTACCAATCTGTATTCAAATGACAGGTTTAGAATAGATAGGCTGAGTAAGTTTTGTTCAGAAGCCGTTTTGGGTAGTACCAATCTGTATCTAGGGTTACTTCTCTTTCACTCTTTCCTTTCATGTCATTGTATCATAGATTTGTTGTATATAAATGTGAGCACCCAAGGGAGACCTTTTCAAGCTCTGTAAAACATTGATCTCTCTCTTTTTATTTTCTCAAACGTTTCTGATTTGGACACATCCCTAAGACCCCTTTATACACATGTCTTACACTCCTAATTAGGTTTTAATCAAAAAATGTTTTTTTTTGTTAGTTCGGAGATTTAAGATGACATGTTTTATGCCTTAGACACTTGATTTGACGTGGAGTTGAACCTATTTTTGGTTATTTCATATACATAAAGTGCCACTGCAAACTTATACCAGTATCTTGGTACTTCTGAACGGCATCTCTGTATTAGAAGGCTGAGTCCATCCACAAGATATTGCAGAGTCTGTTGAAAACACATGATTCAGAAGATTGCATTTGGTTTCTGCCATAAGCATTCCTATTTCAGTGGAACAATCTATTGTACCAGTGATTCTTCATATCTCTTTAATGCAAAGAAAAATCAAAGAAAAACGGCATCTCATATAATGCAAAGAAAATCAAAGAAAAAGACATCTTATATAATGCAAAAAAAATCAGAGAAAGTTGAAGAAACTTATGGAATACATAACAAAATGTCAAATTAAGTATATTTATAAAATAAATAAAAATATTATAAATA
>Ga0123341_1000204_pt1 | contig 30468 bp, 26 predicted proteins | sample Turbeapinknodule_FD_89959 | JGI IMG/M metagenome (GOLD analysis project Ga0123341, IMG submission 89959) | Root nodule microbial communities of legume samples collected from Mexico - Turtle bean Mexico pink nodule | ecosystem: Host-associated > Plants > Roots > Nodule | place: Mexico: Nepantla...
CTCATACTCATATCTAGTCAATATCAGAATTTTCCGTGAAATTAAAACATATTTGAATAATAGTGACGAGATAAATTTATTTGTCACCGTAACCAAGACATTGTTGTAACCCACAAACCATTTAATCTCAAAACACAAGACAATGGTGAAATATGTGATATGTTTTTAGAACATCTCTGAACTAGTTCTTATAAGCAACACACTAGAGTTCTTACATAATTGAAGATCAAACATTCACTAGATATTAAATATTAAGAGAGTTTTATAAAATTAACTTAAACTTAAAATTCACATGTAACCATAAAAGCAGTCAAACTTTTATAATATCTTATTTACACTTCACCTTTTGACAGCTTTAAAATAATTTAATTATTATAATTAGATATTAATTTAGCAAAATATAATAGGTTTGGTCCCCACGGAGTGAGTTAACCACCCGTTCCTGGTAGAAGCAATGCTGCTAAAATTTGAGGAACTCTTGTTGCCACAAAGATGTATTCCACTACAATTTCTCTTTTGTTAAGCAACGGGTTAAACATCCTCTACTTGAATACTCTTAGATCATATAACTAAATTGGTGTTAAGTGAAGGGCACAAGAATTAGTCAATATCAAATTTAAAAAGACTAAATTAAAAATAAACAAAAAAGATTAAAATTAATACTTAGCATATTTATAATAAACACATTCAAGTAAATTATACAGAGTGTAAAAAAAAAGTGAATTATGCAGCATGCAGAAATGGAGGAAATGTGGGAATGTTGACCCTCTAAACAGAATGGTTGAATTTTAACCCTCCACAGTTATCCTGCCATTTCATGTGGTGGGAACACTTTCTGAATAAAATCTAGGAAGCGACGTGAGTAGAATGTAGGGTCCACCGCTGAGATAGACAATGAATCAAACTGAATAGATTTATATGCATGTTCAATCTTCTTAGTCATGTTGTACGCTTGCAATATGTCAATTATACCCAGGTAAAGTACGACGTCGTAAGCCTCATGGAACATTTGCACTTCCTCTTTCCCTGGAATCTGCTCTGCCCTAGCTGGCATGTTTACACCAAGCTGGATTTGTAGTCTGCATAACAAATTCAAAAGTAGGAAAAAACCTCATTTAACAAGTCCATCCATCAATGTGCAATGATCATGACAGACAGAGGTTTAGGATTCATAAAGATTCCAGCACCGAAGTGTGTTAATAAAGATCAAGAATTGCAAATATTTTTAATTTGTGGCAGTGTACATGTGTTTTCTCCAGCATCAAATTTATCAATCAGCTTTTAGCTTTTCAAAAATCACTTTTCATACGCGATTGAGATAGATTAACGAGAATTAATTTTCAAACAGGAGCACGCATGCATCCTTTGGCTGTAAACATTTAGGTGTGACAGCAATGCTTTTTTGGCTTGATTCATCTGGTTAAGACTCATTCGGGGTTGTTAGGTTTGCCTTAGTATGTCTTCAAACTGTTACTATCTGATTTTGTGTAAGGAATAGTGTTTTTTTACAAGGGTTGGAGCCCTCAACTGCTCCAAACTTAATTTAATTAATTCTTTGATGATAACAAAAAAGTTCATTGGCAATGACTACATCATCTCTCTGTCCCACCACAATTATCCTTGAAGGTTGAAGTGTCAAACATCCCAAATTTGTTTATATTTTAGAACATACAAATGATAACGAATTGGGAGGTGCATGGATCAAACATAAAAATAGGATAGAAGGACCACTACGATGTTGAAAATGATACATTATACATAACATTAAATAAACCAGTAAAAATATTGAAGAAAATACCTTGCTGTACCAGGTAGAAGTAGATCCACCTCCTCGTCACCAGCAGCTGAAGCTCTCAATCTGCTACCCCTAATGTGTGACCCTACAACAACGCTATTATCATCTGCACCTCGAGGGACCAGAACAAGACCTTGCGGATAGTTGGATGATTCATCCTCTAGAGGGTCTGTTAGTTGACCATCAATGAAAATTTTAAATTAATCAGTTCCATGATTAATAATTCTAGTAGAAAAAACAAGAATATAAATCATGTTGAAACTTGAAAGCTTAATGACAAGATAAACAAATAGATAAGCTTATAAGGCTTTCTAAAATGCTGCGGTGCCTAACCATAGTAGAGTAAAACTCCGATCATATGTCAACCAAATGAAGCACCTGGATAACACCATAAAGTTGAGAGGAAAAAAGAAGGAAGAAACAGTTACTGGGTTAAGAGTTGACTGAAAACGAGACAGCGTGTTCGACTGGACTGGCCAAGGACTTGGTTCCTTTCAGATCAGCCAGTCCAGACCTAGTTTTAATACACTGCTAATAATCGTGACTTACAGTTTAAGAAGAGAACCCAAACATAAGCCAAACCTATTATTCTAAATATGGGATTATTAGGATAAAAATATACATAATAATACCTCTATAGTGATAAAGAGAAAATATTTTTAGAATCTTCAAATTTATTTTAACAATATTTTTATTTTGCTTTAAAGTTTGAGTATTAGAAATAGAGGTGATAAGAATGTGATTGGTGTGATTTTATAAAAAAATAATTTTTAATTTCTTTACATAATTCAAGTTGGTGGTGTCAGCTCCGGACTTACGGAGCCCTACTTCCTTACCACGTAAACAGCCAGCATTGCTGCCGTTGAGATCAATGGTAGGCCAGAAAGGTTTGTCTCACGTCGATAATTGCATTGTCAATAGAATTGTCACACATTGTTATGCAATGAAGCCCACTCGCCTCGCCGCTACGAACAATGTCGTCAGGACCTCCTAATTCAAGGGATGGTAACGCCCTATTTGGCTCCGATTGAGTACATCAGAGTTTTTTGTTCTTTTACCAAACAGGTTCCTTTTTTAACTTCTTTGTTTCGTGTATTTTTTTTTTCAATGTCTAGTATGAAGCCTACAAGGAGGAAAGTGGAACAATGGTTAAATCAATGAGTGAGTCGTCTAGATTATATATCCTATCCATGAAAGGCAAGAATACATTCGATATTGTTGGACCTGTGTCTTAGGAGTTTGGATTCTTGGATTCTTGATTCAAGAAAGATTGATCACATGACTCTATTTTTTATACTCTTCAATTCGTATGTCAAAATCAACAACTCAATACAATTGCAAATGGTGATATTGTATCCATATGCATGTACAAGAATATAACTTTAAAATCATCTACTGTATTTAAGAATGTTTTTATATATCCCACATCTGTCCAATAGTTTTATTTCTGTACAGGATCTAATAGAAGATTTGAATATTTTAGTAATTTTTTTCTCTCTTCTTGAAACAAATGTTTCAGGACCTTATCATGAAGAAAACAATTTTAATTACTAAGGAGCAAAGTAGGTTATATCTATTGAAGTCCAAGGACCAAAACAAAACAAAAGGCTATAAGCCAAAAAGCAACATTTAAAACATGGACAAGTTCCCAAATATGATTTCATCATAGAAGACTTAGAGATGTCTCTCATTCAACCTTAATAAATCCTTGTTCTCTTGTTTGTTTACCAAAGATATTGTTGAGTCTTTTAAATGTGATATTTGTCAATAGTCAAAGCATCATCGTGCATCGTATCTCATTTGTGATAATAAAAGTAATTTCTCATTTGACTTAACTCACTCTGATGTTTGAGGACCGATTTAGAATCTACTTTTAGACAAAATAGTGTTACTTTTATTGACGATGGTACTCATGTCACATGGACATACATTATGAAAAGTTTTGAGGTCTTTCAAATCTTTGTTAATTTTTTCATTTTGGTCTAAAATCAATTTGGAAAAATCATCAAAAGAATATGTGAATCATGAATTTTCCAAAAAAAATTCTCATAATGGTATTATTCATGAACTAAAATGTGTAAACACTATAATAAAATGGGGTTGCAGAAAGGAAAAATCATAATCTTTGAGAAGTAGCTAGTGCCCAAAATGTTTGTTTTCAAAACTTATAGGGGAGAAGTTGTGTTAATTGTAAGATACCCTATCACCAAGTTACCTTCTTGTTTCTTAAATGACATTAGTCCTATTGAGTCTCTAATGTCTTTTATTCCTTCTACTCCTCTATTGTCAAGTTTACCTTGTCGAGTCTTTGGATGTGTTACTTTTGTTAACTCTCATAATCCTATTAATAAATTAGATCTTAAAGCTCTTAATTGTGTATTTATTGGTTATCCTTCTAACAAAAAGGAATATGAATATTATCATCATTGGAGTTATCATGGATGTCACATTTCATGAAACAAAATCTTTTTTGTCAATATCTGCTTTAGATAGAAAAAGCACTTGAAGCGAAGGAGCTCTTCTTCCTATCATTATCTATCTTTGCAAGATGTTCAAGATCTAAGTGATGACCACCACAAATAGGACCAAACCAACCCACATTGAGGAAGAAGAATACAACTTCTATGGCGAAAAATATCAAAAAAGGTAAGAACCCACTTTGATCTCGGAGCAAGAGTTGTTTAACTTGATGGTTAGGAAAAAATATTCTAAAATGGAGATTTTCCTCTTCCAAAGAAAATATGTAATTGGTCTTCTCAAAGAAACAGGTAAGTAAAGCTGCAGAACCTTAGAAGTTTCTATTGAATAAAATCATAAAATTGGAAGTGAAGAGAGAGTTCTCCTATTGAAAAGATTTAATATGGGATATTAGTAGAAAAACTTATTTATTATGAGACAAAACATTGTTTATGCAATTAGTGTGGTAAGGCAATTTATGCATGATGTAAGAGAAAGATATACGCAACCAGTTGACAAAATTTCTCAATACTTGTAGTCAATCCTAGGAAAGGAACTATTGTTCAAGAAAGAAGAGATATTAACCCTAATGATACATTGATGCAGACCATGCAAGTTTTGTTATTGATAGAAAATTAACCTTTGAGTATGTATGTTTTTTGAGGAAGTATGGTAACCTCAAGACACAAAATACATGATACATTTATCTTGCTTTAGTGCCTAAACTGAATTTCGAGTCTTTGCTCAAGGTGTGTGTGAAGGACTCTAGATGAAAATCATACTAGATAAACTTAAAATAAAAGATGACATCCTTATGCAATCCATGACCATCGCCCATAATCCGGTACAACATGATAGGATGAAACATATTGAAATTGGCACACACTTCATCAATGATAATCTTGACAGGTGTTGTGGTTACAACCCTTGTTCCTATAGGACTTCAAATATCAAACATTTCCACCAAGGGGCTTCATCAATTCATACTCTAGGATATTGCAGGCAAGTTGGGAATGGTCAATATTCACTTACCAACTTAAGGGAGAGTGTTATAAATAGAAAATTATTAGGACAAAATATCTCCAATATCTTCATAGTGATTAGGAGAAAATATGTTTAGAATCTTATAATTCATGGTAACATACTCACGGGTACCTTAGTGGTGACTCTTACTTATACCTTAGTAGTGACTCTAAACCTGTACCGTCATTTACCACAACAAGACACACTACCTGAGACCCTTATTAGAAAGACTTTTGATGCAAGGGATCCACAAACCTAAGATCCAACACCCATCTTATATTGTACATATTTTAGGTGGTCACCAAGACAAAACCTCAACTCAGATACCACTTGTTGGACAATTTGAGGGGAGCAACAATGGAGAGATTTTCACCAATAAATCACCAGTTAAAAACATAAGAGAATTTGACACCACCTTCAACTTAAAACCTTTAGGCTATAAAATTGTCAATAATAAGGTAGATGGAAAAAATTAGCCAATTTGGGATAAGAAAAAAGAGTTTCCAGAAATAGCCCTCATTTTCATCAGCTACCCTACATAATGAAACTAAAACAACCCATGTTTATATCGTCTTTTAGTCACATCAATAATTAGGGGAATGGCGTTATCTTTATAGTCTCTTTGTTCCAGGTCATTAGTTTCATTATGATGCATGAAAACATCTTAGACACCTCAATATACATACTTAAAAATACCTGCCCAAAATAAATATCAACCATACAAAGACAAATCACAAATCATTAGCTTTTTAGACTGGATCAAATACCCACCTTCCTCTGCAAGAATTGGCAATCCATCTATAGTCCTACTTTGGTTGTATGGACGTAGCTGCTGGGGAGCTCGATAATGAACACCAAGAAGGAGGCTGTAATCCATTATCTGTTGTAATTCCAGGAACTTGCTGTCAATCTCAATCTGCCTGCACAATGAGTATGACCAAGACTGTAAGAGGTAATATTCAATTTTGATACAACGCATGGTACATAATAAAATTTGGGTAAACTCACTGAACAAAATTTTGGAATTCAAACAAAAACAAGCAGTTCCTATTTCTATTAAGCAACAATACATTTGTATAGGGAGGGGGGACAAAAAAGACCTATTCCTTAAACATTGTATATATTGATTCTATATAATATTAGAAAGTGTCAATGGTTCAACTGCACCGAAAGAAACATTTGCTTCATAAACCTACATGTATACAAATTAAAAGATATACAAATTTGTCTATTTTCTTTGTTCTTTGTTACTTTGTTGTGAACAACTTATCCTCCTTTTTCTTTATAATCCTAGCAATAAAAAATCCTTATATAAAGAAGAAACATAGAGCTAATGCAAAATTAAAGAAAATTTATAGTATCACTTACTTCAATAAAGACTCCCGCCAAGATGGTTCCAAGTAAAAGCAGTAGTTCAAATCCAAATCTTTAAGAGTGGTGTTCTCATCAATTTCTATCTTGTCCGAAGAACGTCCACACGATGAACCTTTCAAATCATATCTCCTATGGATCCTTAATTCTGTGCAAAACATATTTCCCATCACAACAAAGCGAAACTGCAAAATAAAGAATTATGTATAAATATTAGCATTCTAAATAAATAAAATCTAGATTATTAAGTCATTTTGCATGAAAGACGTTAAGTCGTGATAGGTTCAAATATTTGATGTGGTATATTTGCTTCGTGAAAAATCTTGTCCTTACGGCATTCCGGGATTGCAAGTATTAAAATGCAAGGCCTATTACTAAAGTGTAGTATAGAAGAAATACAAACAAAACAAACCCAATTGACCGACAACTCAATCAATTAGACATTTAGTGTATAAATAGCAATGTTATTACTGTAATGGCAAGTTTCTTGAAACACATTTTGGGAGAGTGTTGAGACTCTTGAATTCTCAGTAATCAACACAAAATAACAATTCATTTTTTTCTCTCTATTCTGTTTAACTGTACCTTTGTTTTGTGTTATAAATTCTTTTAATTTTTTGTACCAGTTGTATCAATTGGTATCAAAGCTCCAATCTTGGAGTTGTGGTCATCAAGAATTAAAGCAAGTGAAGCAAGTAAAGGACTTCAATAAGTGAAAAGAAAATGGAAGAAAGAATGGAAATGTGGAGAAAATGCTAGAATCAGAATCTGAATCAAGATTCCAGCAGAGACATTGCAAGGGTTGAAAAAATGATGGAAAACATAGTTCATAAGATGGATAATCAGATGCTGAGAAGGTAAGGAGGCTTGAAGAACAACAAATCAAAGACAAGTGACAAAACAGATTCAGGAGCAGAGCGAGTCTAGATTGGAGTTGCAAGATCACTGGAAAAGATTGGAGATACCTTCCTTTAGCAGAAAGGAAAGTGTGCATGGATGAGCCCATAAATTGGAGAGATACTTCTGAATTAGAGGAGACGGGAATATGGAAGCACCGTTGGTTTCTTTGGAAGGATGGCACTTAGTAGGTTACATGATGAGAATCTTGTAACCTAAGATTCAAAAATTCCATTATGGACAGATGTGCACTTTGTGTTGCAGTCGAGAAGTTTTTCAACCCTCTCTGAAGAACTCCCATCGAGAAGGAGGCAGGATCATGCAATCCAATTGAAGGAGGGATCAATAATTCTAACTTACAACCATATAGGACTCCTCAATATCAAAAGACTGATATTAAAAAGTTAGGTAATGAGATGCTAGAGGATGGAATGGAATCATAAGCCTAGCATAAGCCCATATTTTAGCCCCATTATATTAGTAAAAAAGAAGGATGGTTCTTGGAGGTTTTATGTTGACTATAGAGCTTTGAACAAGATTCCCATTGGAAACAAGTTCCCTATTCCTATTGTAGAAGAGTTGTTGGATGAATTATTAAGGGTTGCAGTGTTTTCAAAACTTGACCTCAAAGTTGGCTATCATCAAATAAGGATGAGGCATAAAGATGTGGAGAAGACCGCATTTAGAACACATGAAGGACATTATGAATTTCTGGTCATGTCATTTGGTTTGACTAATGCCCCCTCCATGTTTCAAAACTTGATGAATGACATGCTTAAAACCTATTTGCATAGGTTTATGTTGGTTTTTTTGTATGATATTCTGATATAAATAGATCATGTGGAGTGGTTAAGACAAGTGCTCCAAATATTGAGTGATAATGAATTGAAGATCAATAAGAGCACCTTTCGTCAAAGAAGTCTAGAGTACTCGGGGCATATTATTTTAGCACATGGGAGTTTCTGCAGATCCTAAGAAATTGGAGGCCATGTGATGTTGGCTTAAGCCTAAGGATATCATAAGTTTGGGGGGTTTCTTAGGCCTTATAGGTTACTATAGGCACATCATGAAAGGATATGGGAATGTCTAAACCCTTTAACTAAATTGCTGAAAAGGGTAACTTCAAACGGTATTCAGAGGCTCAAGAAGCTTTTTGAGACGGTCAGAATCCCTTGATTTATGCAGCAAATAATATTTTCTTGCACAGTTTTAATTACATTCCATAATTAAGAGGACAATTAGAATGATTAATAAGCTGAGAGTATATTTTATATTTATTGTACATGATCATTGATCCTGAATTATATGGACAGAAAATGGTGTATTATAGGGCAGTATTATCACAAGAGGGGAGACCCTTAGCTTTTCGGAGTAAAGCTTTATCTCCACACAATTCGAAGATAAATTTGTGCATGAAAGGGACTAATGTCCAGAAATGCAAAAATGGAAGCAGTATTTGTTGGGCAATCATTTCACTATTGTTACATATTCAATTTTTGCAGGATCAAAGGCTACTGACAGGTGATCAGCTCAGACGGGCCACCAACTTAATTGGGTATGATACAGACCCATAAAACATAATGTGGTAGCAGATGAACTCTCTCGAAGATTCCAATTACTTGGTTGCAATTTAATGATTGGTAAGAGCGTGACAAGGAGGTTCAACAAGATGAACAATTAAAAGCTATTATGCATGATTTGATTGCAAACCCTAAGTGACATGCAGGTTTCATATTAAAAGGACAATTATTTTTCTACGGGAAATTAGTTTTATTCAAGCTATCAGTTCACATCCCCTCTCTACTAGAAGAGTTTCATAGAACTCCATGCAGGGGGCACTCTGATTTCTTTAGAACCTTGAAGAGATTATCCTCAATTATGTATTGGGAAAGTACAATGAAGCAAATAAAAGAATGTTAGCAGTTGTGAGGTCTACCAACTAACAAGTATGAAGCATCATCTCCAAATGGTTTATCCTTTGTTGGTACCTTCACAAGTGTGGTTATATATTTCAACAGACTTCATTGAGACCTGCCTAGAGCTAAGGGAAAGGACACTATTTTGGTTATGGTGGATAGACTAACTAGATATGCTCTTCTATTTCCCTCAGCCACCCTTTTAATGTAGCTTAAGTTGTTGTCACTTTTATTCAAGAAGTGGTTTGTTTACATGGATTCTCCTCTATTATTGTATCAGATGGGGATTCAATCTTCATGAGCCAATTTGGGAGAAAACTCTTCAAGAGATCAGGAACACAGTTGAATTACAGTTCTACATACCATCCACAAATAGATGACTAGACAAAAGTGGTTAATCGGTGCTTAGATGCATATTTATGTTGTACTGCAGAAACTAAACCAAAGGTTTGGTCAGATGTGCTAAGTTGGGCAAAGTTTTGGTTCAACACTACATACAATGTGTCCAGTGCAATGACACCTTTGAAGCATTGTATGGACACACTCCACCCTTGTTGAAAGGGACAACCATTCCTTCAAAAGTGGAAGAGCTCAACAAGTTAACTCAACAATGTGATGAGTTGTCAGATGATTTAAGTCATCATGTTTTGAAGGCCCGAGAAGAATGAGAATGAATGCAAGCTATAATAAGCATAGGAGAGGAATGGAGTATACTGTAGGAGATAGGGTTTTTCTCAAGTTACAGCCCTATAAGATGATCTAGTTGGCTAAAAGACCTAACTAAAAGTTTTGTCCTCATTTTTATGGTCCTATTGAGATTTTGGATAAAATTGGTCAAGTAGCCTATAAGCTTAATTCACCAAAGGATAGTAGGATTCACATGGTTTTTGACGTGTCTCTCCTAAAGAAGGCAGTCAGCTAACAACAGCTAATTCGACCTCTACCCCTGACCTTAACAGATGATATGGAGCTCCAGGTTCAACCAGCAAAAGTGTTGGATATCAGGAGGGCAGCAATGGGTGATTTAGAAGTTTTTATCAGGTAACTCAACCTCCCTCCTTGTGAAGATACTTGGGAAGCAGCATCTACTCTACAACAAGCCTTTCCTCATTTTCACCTTGAGGAAAAGGTGGATGTTTTTCGAGGGGTTTTGTCTGGAACATGAGGCCTATTATTACTAAAATGTATTCTAGAATAAATTAGTATAAAAAAAACCCAACTGACCCACAAGTTAGTCAGTTAGGAAATTATAGTGCATAAATAGCAATGTTATTTCTACAGTAGCAAGTTTTAGAAACTCATTGAGTGATGAGATTCTCAATTATCAGTAATCAATACAAATTCACAGTTCATTTTCTCTCTCTATTCTCTCTATTGACATCTACCTGTGTATTGTGGTGTAAATTCTTTTAATTTTTGGTACCAGTTGTATAAAAGTTGAGGTGATAGTAATTGATAAATACTCAAAAAATTATTCAGGTGCAGAAAAATGCATAATACCTTTTGACCACTGGAAGGTATAATCCTGTGCAGACCAAAAAATTTTGTGACAAGTGTATTATCATATGTCTTCACATGATGATGATAGTCTGGAAGCATTCTAAGAAGAACCTACATTTCAAAATTTAATCAATACAGTAAAAAAGAAAAGTAGAAAAGAGAAATTGAACACTAAAATATCATTAATAAGAAAGAAAGCGTAGGCTCCAAGAATTTATTCAACATTCAAGAAGTGTTAGGAGAAGCACAAAATATCATACAATCAAACCAAAAAAGAGAGAATTCAACATGACAATAATGTATGTCAAGTTTCTGTACATATCAGAAACTGTAACTCCTTGGAAACAGTCAACAAAATAGCAATTGAATTAATGAGACTATGTTATGTAACTTATGTTTTATGAGTGTGTGTGTAGATATAATATTGTTTTATTAGAACCCTATTATTGATATTTAATCCCAAGCTTAGTATACTTCTATAATTTGTGTCACATTTTAACCATCATCTAGTGCACAATGATGTCATCATCAGCCCTTTTGCAAGTGCGTCAATGATAAGGGATAATGATGCCAAAGCCAAACAGGTGTATGGAAATCTGAAATACTATTAGATGCAGATTTCAATTAACGTCAACCTCAATATTTGTATAGGTAAAAACTGTGTAATGTATTTTGAACTACAAAATACAGCAGTAGAAACAAGCTCCCACCAAGACCGTTATATATATTTGTAACTGCAATAAATGCCAATGAAGAAGATCCAGATAAAATAAAAGTACCTTCACTTCAGATCTTCGCAGTGTCTTAATCATGAATCGATCATCCTGAGACAGGAAAAAGACACTACCACTTTTCCCTGGGGAAGAAAGTTCCCTCAGAGCATCATTTCCACAAATGGACATCATATAGTCAGCAGCATCAATCTTGAACAACTCTCTCAAATTCCTGCAATAGGCCACAAGGTCATATATAAGAATCACAAGTAAAATGAAAGGAAAACGAAAAGGAGAAAAAGGCGGCTGTTACAATGGTTCCATACTACGTATACAAACACAATAGTAAAAAGTTAGAGGGCAATTTCTATTATGATTAGTGATTTTCTGTTTTATTCCTTATCTTTTATTTTCATATTTATCATTAAAAAAAATGCATGATTATGATCTTACACAAGATAAAATTTATTCAATGATAGTATTCATGTCAAAATTATCAACTAGCCAATTTGACATGGATACTTAGAAGTGCATAAAAAAGTATGATGTACACGTACTGATGAGTACATGAACAAGGAAGAAGAAAATGAGCAAAACAAAAAACACATCATTCCTGGAAGAGTAACTAGAAGCATGACATGACAAGATGTTCTTGCTCACCAAAAGAGACCTTCATTTTCTTTATTTTGTATTTCTTGGATTTGAATGTTTAGAATTCATTTTCTTTGCAATTGTTAGAGATCCCACATCCCCTAGGAATAAAGTCGAATTATAATATATAAGTGGGGTGCAATCCTCACCTTACAAGCCGGTTTTGTGAGATTGAGTTAAAATTAGGCATAAACTCACTTACAAAGATGGTATCAGAGTCATTAAGAGTCTAACCTAATCAAGTTCTTTGGGGCTATTATGTCACCGTTATTGGGCTCTCGTTAGACCACCCATAAATATCTAATCTCACACTCAAGATGTTCATTTTGCAGCGTGAGACGAGGTGTGTTGGAGATCCTACATCAACTAGGAATATGGCTTTTTGTGATTTCAATACACAATAAGAAGTAAATATGAGATTCAACTCTATATTTGAAATTGTAGTGAGACGAGGTATGTTGGAGATCCTACATCAGCTAGGAATATGGCTTTTTGTGATTTCAATACACAATAAGTAAATATGAGATTCAACTCTATATTTGAACTTGTAGTCTTATACGCTTCTATATGCTAAGCCTCCAATGCATATTTGAACTCTATCATATACCCACCCTAGAATTATTGAAATTTAGATACTTCAAGAGAAATAAAGGAAAATTTATGAAAATGGAACTAGTCAAATAGGATGATGCTTTCCACAAAAGCCTACAGTGACAGGAAGTGATTATGATAAGCACCCAAGCACTTGAGGAACCCACCCTTAAAAGCTAGCTATTAAGAGGGAAGAATCAAGCACTTAATACTCCAACACGTCACTCGACTTCCTCATTGGTAAAATCCCTTTGTAGGTAACCCTTTTCAAGACACCGACAAGCAGTTCTACTACCAATTGATAAGCACCTAACACTTATAGCCCACCCTAAAAAAAGGTCTTAAAGAACATCGAATATCTTATACTACTCGATATGACACTTAGGCATCCCATAGTACTCAAATCCCTATCAGATTATTGAATTAGGTGCTCAAGATATGAATATTATAAACACTTCCTCTATAGATATACAAAACACTAATAATAGAGTAATTCCAGACCCAAATCTGCACATGAAAAGCAAGATTTTGTTATATGCATGCCTAGGGAATACAAGAATGATACAGTGGCCTCGCAAAAGAAATAGGCCTAAACAAGTGTCAATATACTCACCTGAACACCATAGGGCAGTAGTCTTTCCATTTAAAACCCTCTGACTGATGAGGAGGTGTCAATTGAGAACCATCTTTAGGAAAATTCATCCAAAAGCTGGCTCTAGGACCAAAATCTGATGCTCGAACTTCTCGCCTCTGTATAGGTGTAATCTTTCCCACGGTATACCTAGCCATATTGAACCCGTTTTGACATTACTTATTATAAAATCCAAGCACCAGCAATAATGAATAGTTCAGTATAACTTTTTTTTTTCTTCTAAAGTACGTAGATTAAGTGCTTTTATTATATATGGTTACCGCTTGAGTCATCATGCATTGATAGAAGTAGGAAATAAAAAATATTCATCTAAGTTCTATAGAAAATTTGTGAAATATAACTAAGAAGCAAACATTTGTTTTGCTGAGGAAACATCTTTCAATCGTCAAGTTATTCCCAATATCAAATGGAATTCCTATTTTCTGGTGTGGGAAAATTGCAAAAAATTATTATTGATTTAGACAAGTACTAAAAAAATTTGTCACTTGACTACTAATAATTACAGATATACAAAGAGTGTTTGGTTTTGATGATTAACCATTTCAGCATTTAATCATTTCTAAACTGAAATATTTTATCAAAATGACATATTTGTAATTTTATTTTCAATAATCATGTTTATTTTATAGGCAAAACTGACCATTAATATGATTGATAAATACAAAACCCCATCCATTTGAAAATTCTCATTTAAAAGAAAATGAAAATTCTAATCACACGACTTCATGCCTACGGGGACTCCTTCCAACATGGATCCATCTTGTATTTTTTTGTGTGAATAACAAAAAAAAAGCAGAAATAAAAATCACAGAGCATTGTTAAATTTGATTACAACTAAACCTTCATGTGTGTGCAAAAAGTCAAGATAGTGCCCTTTACCTTATTCCAAGCTGCAAACTAAGCATCAGATCATAGCTCCTGTGACCTTTAATAATTGCTTCACCAGGTCTTTTAATTTCTTTGGCAAGTTTTTTTTGAAGCTGTTTTGCCCTTCTAGACATTGATGAAAAACTATTATTTAAAACTAACTCACTTATTAACACACCTTGCATGTACTCGCGTTCCAAAATTGGGACTTTATCTCCATTTTCGGCTATAGAATCTGTTGATCCTAGTTTTGAATCGTGTCCAATCACTTTCTCAATAGATACCTCAAGACTCCAGCGCCTTTCAAGAGAAATATTTTTGCTGCGAGATTGTTCCAGATTTAACAGGTTTCCTTTGGCTAGCTTATCAGATGAAAATCTCTGACTCTCACCAACCTTGACATCTCCCATATCAACTGAAGCAGCATGATGAATATGTACCTGTTTCTGTTTTCTCAAATCTGGCAACAGCCCTCTTTTTCTCAATGCATTGAGATATATTTCTTGTGCTGATGGAAGACAGCTACCTTTCGGATAGAAGGTTCCTTTGCCATCTTTTAGACCCCGTGTCCAAGTCCCAACATAGCAGCCTCCATCACTCCATGTATATGCCCCAAGCCCATGCATCATCCCATTTAGCCAGCTCCCTTCAAATGCGTCCCCACTTACCCAGGTGAGAGTTCCCTTTCCTGACATTCTCCCACCTTTCATATTTCCCAAATATACATTTCCATTGGCCCAGGTATACTTGCCTGGACCCTCCGGTGTTCCTTGGATCCAAGAGCCTTCAAAGATATCTCCATTTGGATAAACTTGATAACCCAACCCATGTTTAAGATTTAATCGCCACCGACCATTGTAGGTCAGATTATTCGGGCCAATATATGTTCCTGTACCATGGATGTAGCCACCTGAGAACTCACCTTCATACATTACTCCAGAAGGCCATTGTATTTTCCCAAATCCATTTGTCATCCCCCGTCTCCACTCACCATCATATACACAACCATCTGACCATACATACTTACCCTGACCCTCTGGAATGTTACCAAGAAGGGACCCAAAATATGATTCTCCATTAGGAAGCGAGAGTTCCCCAACTCTAAATCCAGCAACTTCAGAGGAATGACCAGCTTCACCATTTGTCAATATAGATAAACGGTCTATTTCAGAAATGGCATCAAGAGATTTTGTTCTCTCTGCACAAGAAAGTGCTCCATCCAAATTATCAACTGTGGCCACAGGGCCAGACATGCATAATGATCAAAAGGAATATTTCCTTATAGAATTATAACTATCCCGAATTCTCAACAGCTACAAGACAAGAGGTTGCATATAGGAAATCTTACCAAGAGTTTGATCCTTGAAACTCTTCGTCCTTTTGACTAGAGAAGAGGAGTCAGAAAAATAAAACAAATTAGATATATGTTAATAAACAAACAAACCTGAAAAGATCGGTAAAAAGGGGGGCAAACAATAATTATCAAGCGCCTAGGAGAGAGCTTAATAGAGTATAGAAAGAAGCAAATTCAATTTTAAAAAGCAGAGACAAATACCCTACTTCATTCAAAAAATAGCCAGACCAAAACATGCTATAATAGTCTTAATTCGGGAAACATTAAGCAATTAAACAGACACCACCACTACAATAATATAAACTTCAAAAGAAGAGATCGAAGTTGATAAAATTTAAGAGAACGAAACAAAAATGAAATGCAAAATATGCATACATAAAATGGAAGGACAAATGCTGGCCTAGGAAACTAAACTTTCAAACTGCAGAAAGTCTTGAAACTGAACATTTTGCCACATCGTGGGAAAATTAAGTTTATTACACAAAATACATAGCGATTAAAACAATACAAAGTACAACAAAAAATAGAGTGGTTGTAAGTTGCCGAGTCCTAACAAAGGCAGAGAAAATGCCAAAAACCGAAAAGAGTTGCTGAAATTAATTGAAAAACCGAAGCCTTAAACATCATCGCACAGTCAAGTAATAAGTGCTATTCCAATTTCTCAAGACATCCCTACTACACCACCCAAACTCATAGCTCAACCAACCAGTTTCTGAAAAATTCCGCACACCTTCAATTTCAAAACATACAAACACTAAAAAAAAATAATCGAAAAATAGTTAATAGAATCAGACGATTAGGCGCTTAATTCGACGGTTCAGATTCCGTAAGGAAGAAAACCTTTTATGAAATAATAAATCCATATAGCAACCTGAACTGAACACGGAAATAGCCACAAGCAACGAACAAGCAGAAGATAATATGAAATTCTGAGTAGTCACACACTAATGACGATAAGCGATTCCACATTACGCAAATCCATAACCGAATTCAATAGAAAGAAAGAGAGAGGAAGAGAGAGAAGAGTACCTTGAAAGTGAAAGAATAGGAAAGAAAATGAAGTCAAGTGTGTAGGTGGTGAAGGCAAAGAAAATAAAAGAAGTGGTAGATAAGGGTTGTTTGGTCCAACGATTTAAGCTTATTTTCCACTCTCCTCCAACGCGATGGGTAGAAACAATATGTGGTAAGGTAACAAACAGTGTTGATCGGATCTCCAACACAAACCCAACCCCTTATTATTTAACGCTGCCGCTTTGTCTTATGTTGAGCCAAACAGGTGGAGATGATTAGATACAAGCACTTTATTCTAATTCCAAGCTACCGTTTTTGTACAATTAAATATCCCTATAGGTTGCTCTATGATATCATACCTGAAGGCGATGTATCCCCCCTATGGCGTGCCTCCTTAAAAGACAAAATTGGAGGCTACTTACTGCATATTAATCCCATATTTCTGTGCAATAATAATTAATTGCCAAATTTTCCCATATGCAATAATAATTACTCTTGTTTTCCATGCCTACCCCACTCAATTATGAGAAGAAGAAAAAAACAATAATTTTCCATTTGGTCTGTAATCTGCTTCATTATATTAGTTAATAACGGAATAAGATTATAGTAAGGGTTTGTAAATTTAATCCAAATGGCGTGGTTTCTATGGCAAGCGTGGGGAGAATGAAAATCACCGTTTTGGAGCAGTGAGATTGGATTGGTTGGGAGCTGGTTGTGATGGAGACTGGGTCGCGGCGTGAAATGGGGTCACTGTGTTCGAAACACGGTTTGAAAAAGGTTGTGTGTGGGTAACTTTTTTGTCCCCTAGATATTTGTTCAATACATTCAGCACATGAAAATTGACATCCATACGAATGCAAAGAATAACTTTGCGATCTATGTAGTGGTAACATCCAATGTCTAGTTTTCAGTGCTGTGCTGTGGGTCCATCTAATCTTCCATTTTCCCTTTTTCTTCACTAAATATATTACTTTCCTATTCACACTCTCAAGTACTTGTTCTACATACAATGTTTGTCTAACTACGTGGAATAACTACCCGGTTGCATTTCCATACATCAATTTACGTCACTTCTACTTTTATACTTTTATTTAAGTTATCTTTCTTCTTCACGCCTTGTTCTTGATTATTGTTATAGAATAGTATTTGGAGGGAAAAATAAATGGAATGATTCCATTTCTCCAAGTCTAATAAGTTAATCAATTATCAAAAGTATGATAACCTAATCAATTATAAACAAAAATATGATAAATCTTAGTGTATTAAACTTTTTTTTAGTAGTGACAGTGTGATGATTATTCATGTTATTGTTAGTTAGAAGAGTTGTTTAGTAGTTATGTGAGTGCACTTTATGTAATTCGTGTAGTTATGTAAGGGTGTTTAGGGTAAAAAGATAGTTTTAGATTAATTAGACTAGTTTGTTATAATATAAACACTTTTATGTGATTCGTTTGTTAGTATGAATACTTATTGACTTAATATAGATCTCATCAATAATCGTTGTAAATATTATTTTATATTATTTAATTAGTTGTTACATGTACATCTAACTAATATGTAACTATTTTGTAATCTTATATAAGGTTAATTTTATTTAGTGTAGAACACAATTGTACTTGAGTAAAGTTTAATAAGCGAGATGGTTTTATTCACATATATAGTGTTTCTCTTTGTGTGATTCACAATTAGTATTGCATTATTTCTATTATTGTTCTTTGGACTCGTTTCAACACTCGATGCTCAACAAATTGTATCAAAGTTAGTTTTATCTTGTTCCACGTTTGTGATCGAGATTTTTGAAAGAAAGATGAGCATCACATCCAAGATTGAGAAGTTTAAGAAGAATAACAATTTCAACCTATGCAGAATCAAGATGGGAATCTTGTTTAAGGAACAAAAGGTGTGGGCATTACTTTCCAAAAACATGTCACACATAAAGTAGCAAATTATATAGTAAATGGAGAAAAATATTCATTTTATGATCCTTATGTTGCTTTTGTCACATGATGTTCTTTATGAAGTTGCGGATGAGAAGACTCTAAGGTATTGTAGCTAAAGTTGAAGAAGTTGTTCATAACGAAGTTAATTTGCAACAAGTTTCTATTGAAGAAGAGGTTGTTTAGGTTGTGTATGAAGAAGGGTATCCCACTTAGGGTTCATCTTTGATGGAGCTTCAGGACATAGGCATCAAGGTGAAAGATGAGGCATAATAATAATTATGTTGGCCTCTCTCCCACCATCCTACAAGATCATAATGAGTTCTCTGAGCATAAGGAAATTTTGCATTACACTTGAAGATGTTAAGTCTAACCTTTATAGGGAGTTTCACCACAAGACATCTAAGAGTGTTGAAGATGCATTGTCTTTAAGGTTAGTCATCTTCAACTAAGACAAGATGGTCAAGAAGTCAAAGAAAATAAATGTTGAACCTAAGTATATTTGATAGGTTAGTGATGGATTATAAATGTTTATTTTCACATGTGTCCTTAAAAGGACTTGCTTACCATGTTTAATGAGTTAGACAAACGGTAACATTTTGATGGGCAATTACGCTTCTTTCAAAACAATTAGTATAAGCTTTATGCAAATAAACATGCTTGCTGGTGACATTCCTACATTGACCAACATCATGCGTGTCCCAGAGTTGGGAAGAACTTTATGTCCATTAAAACCTTGGATATGAAAAGTTACATATGTAGTGTGGATGGTGGGAGTGATGTAAATAAGGGTGAGGAGTGATGTTGTGGTGATGTAGTGATATAGGGAAAGGAACCTCTATTTCCTTAAAAGTTTTTTGTCGTTATTAAGGTTACATTTGTCTCTTTGTCTAATAATACCTTTTTCGATACTATAATTTGACTCATGTGTCTAAGACACATGAGTGCTAGAGGGTTGGACATTTTTCCAAATGGGGGTTGCATGGAGACCAAAAGGTGGAGAAATTTCCCTTTTGTGAACACTATATGTTTGGAAAGCAGCACATATAGGGATTTCCTATAGGTTTGCATAAGATGAGACCATATTGGATTGTTTTCATGCATATTGTTGGGAGTAAATGAAAGTTCCATCTTTGGGAGTACTTTTTTCTCTTAATCATTGATGATTACTCGTGATTCACGTGGGTATTCACGATTAAGCATAAAGCAAGGACCTTCGAGAAATTTAAGCATTACATGCTCCTAATCCTAAACCAAATCGAAAAGATGATCAATCATGTAAGAACAATGGTTTGAAATTTTGCTTTAAAGAATTTAACAACTTTTGTAAAGATAAAGATCTTGTGAGACATTTGACTATTTTTCATACTCCACAATAAAATGGAGTCATTGAGAGGATGAACATGCTTGTTGGGGAGGACAAGGAGCATGTTACCACACTCTAGTTTGACAATCATAATTTAAGTTTTGTGGTGAATTGTTCTTCATCTATTGTCGTAGAGTTCAAAACTCTAATTGAGGTAAAGTCAGTCAAGTTGAAAGATTACTTAGTGTTGAGTGTGTTTGTTTGTCATGTTTATTATTATATAGATGATGGTAAGTTTAAGCCTAGATTTAGAAACGAGGTGTTTGTGGGATTTAGAGTTAAAGTGAAGGGATTCAAAGTCTGGTCGCCTTCTGAGGTAAGCATGATTGTGAGTGATGTCTATATGACTTAGAGGAAATCAAAGAGGCATCAAAGGATGTCATTGTAGACTTAGAGAAAGTGCAAGAACAAGTGGAGCTCTATGTGAAAAAATTATTTGATAAATTGTAATGTTTATAGACGAGTCATTTGAGTGTTTGGTGGAAACACAAAATGTGTTTGATTATCAAATATCAATTTGAAACTCTTAAAGGAAAAGTTAACAACTTAAGAGAAAAGGGTTTGATGTTGTCATTATTATGCGCAAAAAAATAACATTTTACATTTACATATAGGTAGTGAAGGAGTTAGAGTTTTTCATCAAACTATACCAAAATGTTGTTTTTCTTTTTAGAAATAATCATGGTATTTTTAGGTCACTTCCAATATCCATTCATAAGTTCAAATTATTCAACCATATTGATTGAAAATGCATAGTACACTATTTGAATCCTGATAATTTAATTCATGGTATGTGATTGTTTATTATAATAATAAAAAAAAATAATCATCAAATTTCTACTTACATAAAATAAAGTTTTCCTGAAACTAATTCAACAACAAATAATAAGAGAAAAAAAATTAAGGAATAGTCCTCTAAAAATATTTTAATAATAAAAAACCATTTGAGACCCAATAGTTTATAGGACAAAAGTCCGATTAAAAAATGAATTATTTAAAAAAAAAATCAAATACGAATCAAATAATCACATGTTTGACCTGAAAAATGAAGTTGACAAAATTAAAGTGTCTATTAAAGTTGATATGCTTTGTTTTGTCACAAATATAAGGTTTAAGTTCATCTTCTCAACAAAAAAAAGCATGAGACCATCTAAAACTAAAATGGTGATTAAAACTTGTCTTAACAAACTCCAAGCTAATGCTCTCTCTAGTTGCCCTGCAAATATATTCAGATTAAAATATCATATAAATCAGAAATATTTTTTTGTCACATAATTTAAGTAATAATTGAGTTTGTTTTCATTCATATCACATTATTTTAAACTTTATACTAAAAGAAAGTTCAATTATAATATAACATTCAATTTAAATTCTTTCATTAATCGTTATTTGTTATTGATAGAATAAATATGGATTTTCTTTATTAATTTTCTCTAACTCTAATAGTAACTAATTAAAAAAATAAAATTTGATTTTAATCTATACAAATGAAAAAGTTTGATTATGCAATTACAAAGAATTCAAGTGCGGAGTCAAAAACCTATCAAAACATTTGATTTTTTAATTGGGAAAAATTTAAGTGTGAGCTATTACGAAGTGAACTTTAGGTCTAACTCAACCCCATAAAATCAGCTAACGAGGTGAGATTTGCACCCACTTATATACAATAAATTGTCATCATTTCTAGTCGATGTGGGATCTCCAACACACCTCCCTCACGTCGAGAGTGACAACTCGTGCGTGAGATAACATATTATGGGTGGTCCGCCCGATGGCGGTTGACCTGATAAGCCCAACAAACACTCGCTAGGATAGGTTCAAAATGACTTTGATACCATATTACAAAGTGGACTTTAAGCCTAACTCAAATATTCTTATCCAGCTCGTGCGTGGGACAACATATTATGAGTGGTTCGATAACGACTCGATAGCAGGTGGCACGAAAGGTCCAACAAACACTCGCTAGGATAGACTTTAAATGACTCTGATACTATATTACAAAGTGGACTTTAAGCCTAACTCAACCCCATAAAACCGGCTTATGGGGTGAGGTTTGCACCCACTTATATACATGAGTCTCATACTTAATGGAAATGTGAGGAAAATAATATATAAGGAGAAAAAAAATCTTAAATTCAATATTTTCAAATTGTGTTTATGTGGATTCATATATATATTGGAACTCATCATACCCACATCTTCAATGTTAAGTAATAATTATTTTTGGTACATCCACTTGAGAAACCCAACCATTGACGTATGTAGAAAGTGTTATAGAAGTAAAAGATTTAAGTGTCAAACACTTTTGAGGAGGAGTGGAAGTTTGCAATACTCGAGGAGAAAATTGTGAAAACTTTTATTGTAGAATCACGAGTTTCACATTGAGTGGAGATGAATGAGGTAAATAATATAAAAGAAGAAAGAACCACAAATTTAATAATTTAAAATTAAATTAAAAATAATGTTAGATTTTTATATATAAATTGAGTAATGACTTAAAGACATGTCAAATTCACATTTCTAGATTAATTCAAACCTAGTAAGGATCATTCTCACTACTCGTGAGACAAATTAGAAAGCATGCAACGCACAACCCACAAAGTACTTGGAAATTAAAAAAAAATGCTGGTTGTTTGTTACTATTAAACTACCTTATCTTCATGCATGCCTTTTTCATTATTATCTGATCATTTCGTTCGAGGAGTTAACTATTAATAATAATTATCTATTAAAGTCACGCTAAGTTTGGTAGGCCCCAGAAGGCATTAGAGAAAACCAGAAAGTAGTAGAATAATAACATAAAGACATTGGAGGAAGAAGAATATAATGGAGAACTTTTATTATTCACTTTTCATAGAGTAATGAGTTTGTCTGTAGAGTGGATTCCATGTACATGCAGTTCACATTAATGTACGAAATTTAATCAGAACTTAAATATATTTTTTATTTTCTGATGACGTAAAGTGCAGAAAAGAGCCAACTATGAAAACAACCGCAAACACAATTGGTATAATAGGATTAAATATATGAATGAAAGGACGTTTTCAGAAAGTGGAAGCATCCTATATATCTTTTCCACTTCAACCTATTATTCTTCAACCAACTTGTGTGGTCTGCTGCATTTGGATTTTTCTTACTTAATTTCTCTGGTGTGAGGTTTTTCTAAAGGGAATCTGATTCACTAAAGGTTCATTGTTCATTCTTGAAGCTTTGAATAGACCTGACAAATGCTCTTTCTGCCTTTATATATCCTTTTTTCATCTCTTTTCCGCATAAGCCAGAGTTCTTACCGGTGTGGTAAGATACATAATTTGCATATTGGTATTTCAAAATAGCAAGTTGTCTACGGGAAAGTTGATGTTATTGTATATAATGTAAGAAGATACATATATACATGTGTGTATTTTTCATGGTTTTCGTTTATTACGGAAATGAGATCATTTCTTTTCGAAAAATCAAAACTAATTATTTTTTTTGTGCAGATAAAAAATGAGTATTTACGAAAACAATAAACAAATAATAGAAAATAAAACAATAAATAAATAATAGAAAAATAGAATAATAACACTAGGAAAAACCTTATCAACTTTAAACATAAAAATCCACAAGACCTATGATAGAGAAGGGCCAAATGTTATAAAGAGGCCCAAGAGACAACAAAAACAACCTTCATGGATGAAGGATTACATAATGTAATAGGAGCAATGTAGTTAGTAGATGGGTCTCTGTTAGCTCAATCTCTGTTAACCTAAAACTCTCATATATAAGTGAGATATTTTGGAAATAAAGACAGAGAATTTTTACCCTAGTACTTGTTAGTTACGGTAGCTATTGTAGTTTATCCTTCTTCTATCATTGGTGCTTTCATTATCTTGCTCCATGCCTCCCAAACCTCAATCCAAAGACCTTGAAGATCTTCTTCAGGCCATTCAAGACCGCCTCACTACCATGCAGACTCAGATGGAGGCTACTGAAGCTCGCCAGACCAATCTAGAGGCACACAATGACCTCCTCCAGTCCTTTTTTGCTATGTTCCAAGACCATGTTTCTACTTTACCTCCCCCTCAGTCTTCACCATTTACTAGTTCACATGAGCCACCCCACAATGTAACACCCCCTCTCCCGTCACTTAAACCACCCAAAATACAACTCACTTTTTTTTAAGGACCAGAACCACTATATTGGTTATTCCAAGTAGAACAATATTTCGACTTTTACCATATTTCTCCATAAAACAAACTATCCACGTGAAAGGAGAAACACTTAGCTGGTTTAAGTGGATGCATCACAATCATCTCATTATCGATTGACCTTCCTTTACCTGTTCCCTTGACTTATGCTTTGGCCCCTCCTCATACACAAACCACCAAGCTGAATTATTCAAGCTTCACCAACACACTACAGTTACTGACTACCAAATCAGATTTGAAAAACTATGCAATTGTGTCCATGGCTTGACACCATAAACTATTCTTAGTTGTTTCATCTCTGGTCTTATCTCTGAGATCTGTAGAGAACTTACCATCCTCAACCCCTACTCCATCTCCCAAGCTATTGGCCTAGCTAAACTCATTGAAGACAAAATCAAAGATTCCAAACCTAGACCAACTCATCCACCTACCTTTACCAATGTTTTTAACCCTACCTATACACCCACTAACCGTTCTTAGCCGAGCCCGTCCCCAACCCCTAACCTCCCAATAAAACGCCTCAGTCCCACACAAATGCAAGAGCGTCGCGCTCTCGGCCTATGTTATAATTGTGACGAAAAATTTATCTCAGGTCACAAATTCACCACCTCACGGTTTCTTCTACTCTTAGATGACATAAAACAACTTCTCGAGGGTCTAAAAAAAACCTATTGATCTCACTCACACTACAGATATGGTCCATTTCCATTTATCTTCTCACGCCCTTACAGGAAAATTTTCACCTAAAACCTTAAGATTCCGGAAACTCTCACAACAACCTCCAACCTCGCATTGCCAAACACCTATGCCTCCCCATTCAACCCAACCCACCTTTTATAGTCATGGTTGGTAACAACGCCTTCATAACATGTCAAGGCATTTCTCTTTCAGTGCAAATATCTCTCTAAACCTCACTTTTCACTGTTCCATTTTATCTCCTACCTATAGAGGGAGCAAATGTTGTTCTGGGCATTAAGTGGTTGCGCACATTGGTTCCCATTCAAGCTGATTTTGCTATCCCCAGCATTTCCTTTACTCACCTCAACAAACAAATCACCCTCACTGCTACAACTCCACCTACCCCAACTCAAGATACTTACCACCAGGTTTGCCATAACATTTCCACTAACACCATAGCTTCGCTACACTTGTTATCAGTTGACACACCGTCCCCAACTCCCATATCCGTGGAGGATAGCTTGCAAATACCATCATCCCCACTATACCAGTTACCCCAACCCATTCAAGCTATCTTACACCAACATCAATCCATCTTCAAAACACACCATGGTCTACCCCAGAAAGGCCCCATGATCATCATATTCCCCTCTTACCAACACATTCCCTGTTAATGTGCGTCCATACCATTATCCTCACTATCACACACTTGATTGAAGAGATGTTGAGAGAAGGGTTCGTCAAACCCAGTACCAACCTCTTTTCCTCCCCGGTACTTGGCACTTGGCGTTTCTATGAAGATTACAAAGCACTCAATGCAGTCACCATACGTGACCGCTTCCCCATATCCATTACTGATGATTGCTAGATGAATTGGGATCAACTACAATTTTTACTAAGATTGACTTGTACTCAGGCTATCACCAGATTAGGCTTAACCCAGATGAAACTCACAAAACAACCTTCAGAACTATCGATGCCTAATATGAAATCCTAGTCATGCCTTTTAGTTTGACTAATGCTCCCTCGACATTTCAAGCAGTCATGAATGACCTCCTACGCCCTATCTTAGACGATTTGTTTTAGTTTTTTTCTATGACATTCTTATTTATAACCCCACAATTTAGGACCATCTAACTCATTTAGAGCTTATTATGAACTTGTTAGAAACCAGATTATTTTTTGCTAAGCTTTCTAAATGCAGTTTTGCCACAACAAAAGTAAAGTACTTGGGCCACAACATTTCTCCAGCGGTTGTGACCCCTGACCCAGAAAAAATAATAGCAATCAAAGAATGACCTGAGCCACGTTCCCTCACAACTTTAAGAGCATTCCTCGACCTCACCAGATTCTATAGAAAACTCATTCAAAATTACATCACTCTCGTCGCTCCTTTCACCAACTTATTACATTATCCAAGATTTACATGGTCACATACAACACAATAGGCGTTTACAACATTGAAAGCAGAAATAACAAAGGTACCTAATCTACGTCTTCTTGATTTCTCCCAACCTTTCGTCATTGACACCGACGCGTTTGCGGTTGCCATAAGAGCAGTGCTTAGCCAGGCCAATCACCCCATCGCCTTTTTCAACAACAAAAAATGTGTCTCCGCCTCTAAGCGACCTCGGTATATCTAAGGGAGATGTATGCACACCAGCAACCAACCTCTGAAGGGCGCCACTTAATATTGTTGCACACCAGCAACCAACCTCTGCCCAATGAATTTTCCACCAAACAAGGATTGCTCTTCTTTCACAACTAGATTTTTCTTCCTTTAGCCCATGACTTCCTCCACCTCATTATCAAGGAATTTCACGACTCCCCAATCGGGAGACATTCTGGTTTGAATTCCACTGTGACAAAGGTAGCCACGTCCTTTTACTGGCCCGATTTGACTTGAGATACTAAGGAATTCATCCAAAACTGCTCTATTTGCCAACAAAATAAATATCTGCCAAAGAAACCACATGGATTACTCCAACCACTCCCTATACCCAATAAAGTGTGGGAAGACATTTCTATGGATTTTATTACCCACTTACTAACGTCTGTTGGCCATACGATGATCTGGGTAATCTGCGACCGTCTTTCCAAATACGCCCACTTCTTGGCCTTACCCACCCATTACACAGCTCAAAGCCTCGCCCACAGGTTCTCCACGAAAATTTGTCATCTCCACGGACTTCCCTCTAGCATTGTTTCGGAGCGAGACCCACTATTCACTAGCACTTTCTGGCGCACCTTGTTCAAGTTACAAAACTGCATTTCAGTTCATCCTACCACCCTCAAACCGATGGTCAAACAATTGAATAGAGGATTAGAAGCTTACCTTCGGTGTTTCACAAGTAACTAGCCTCACTCATGGTATAAATTTCTCTATCTCGCAAAGTTATGGTACAACACATCGTACCATTCATCCATCGGAACCTCTCCCTTCCAAGTTGTGTATGGAAGATCACCGCCACCACCATAGACATGCTCCACACACCCCGAACAGGCACCACGGTCTCGGAACTCTTAGAAGAGCACACCCTTGTCATTCACCTCTTGAAACAGAACCTCCTCCGCAACCGCCAATACATGAGAGACCAAGCAAACAACCACCACACAGATCACTCTTTCGTTGTCGGCGATTGGGTATGGCTTCGTCTTCAACCTCACCGACAACACTTCATCTAGTGTTGTCCTTCACCTAAGTTGTCCCCGCGTTACTCTAGCCCCTATCGCGTCGAACGCCACAAAGGCACGGTCGCCTACGAGCTCCGACTTCCCCCCTCGTCACAAATCCACCTTGTATTTCATGTTTCACTCCTCCGCCAATTCAAAGGGGCACCTCCAGAAAATGTATTTAACTTAACTCCACTTCTGAACTTACCATCTTCTACAAACCCTACTTCACCAAACCCACTAACACCATCGCACGCGCCCACCAATCAGGAAATGCCACATGGTCCAACATTTACGCAGAGTCACGTGCCTCTACCACTCGCGCTTGCCTCCACCAACACGCTACCTAGCCTCTAGAAGGTTCTACCTAACCCCGACGGACACTCAAATCCTAATTGCGGCCCAAAGCTTGCAAGCCTAATTCGCGTACCTTTGCCACCTGCAACTGCTAACACATTACCTAGCCTCTAGAACGTTCCACTTCCTCTTGACTCACACACAAACCCTAATAACGACTCAACTCTTGCAAACCCATTTTGCAACAACGTCTCTTCATACTTTGAGGACAAAGTGGATTTTCTAGCATATGACATTGATAGAGAAGGGCCTAACGTTATAGGGAGGCCCAAGAGACAACAAAAACAACCTTCATGGATGAAGAATTACATAATGCAATAGGGGCAATGCAGTTAGTAAATGGGTCTCTGTTAGCCCAATCTCTGTTAACCTAAAACTCACATATATAAGTGAGATATTTTGGAAATAAAGGCAGAGAGATTTTTTATCCTAGTATTTGTTAGTTACTGTAGCTATTGTAGTTTATCCTTTTTCTATTAACATAGTCCAAAAAATGTCTCCACTATGAAAATAGGATTACAATATTTTTTTCTCTCACTGTTGAGGATAACACTTAATCCCACCTAAGAAGGATTGAATACAAAGTCTTTCTAGCATCTTACTAGGATTTCTAATCTCACATTATGGTGGATGTTTATCCTCTCATTTCTCTCTATTTTGCTCTTCTCCTTACTTTCCTTTCTCTTCCTCACAAGTTCCCTTTATATAGAGAAGGAGATGAAGACTTCTTCATAAAGAAATAGTAGATAATTAATGTTTATCACATTTTCAAGATATCTTGAAAATACTATCTTGAACTTTCTAGGTTGAACTTCATAGTCTTCAAGAGATATATAATTCCAAGACTTTGGAATGACCATCATTGAATATATTCAATGGGTCAATTACCAAGATTCATTGGTCATGGTCCCCGTTAAATTAAGAAGGGATTCCCAACAAACCTTTCCCTTCCTGACTTAATTAAGGGGTATCAATAATCCAACTCCCATACAATAGTCTGTTAGCTTCTTATCTGAAATTGTCTTGGTCAACATGTCAGACCAATTATCATTTGTATGAACCTTCTCTAGTTGCAACTCTCCATCCTCTAAAGCATTTAGTATCCAATGATAACGATAATCAATGTGCTTTGTTCGAGAATGAAACGTAGGATTCTTAGTTAGGTGAATTGCACTTTGGTTGTCACAATGGAGAACATATCTTTCTTGAACATGACCCAAATCATGCAAGAGATTTTTGATATATTTTACCTCTTTTCCAGCTTCAGATGTGATAATGTACTCTGCTTCAGTTGTTGATAAAGCAACACATCTTTGTAACTTGGATTGCCAAGATACAACTCCCCCTGCAAAAGTAGTAAGATGTCCTTATGTGAATTTTCTAGAATCTACATCTTCAGCCATGTCTGCATCTGTGTATCTTACCAACATAGGATCTTCATTACCAAAACATAAACATCTTTTGGTACTTTCCCTTAAATATCTCAATATCCACTTTATTGCATTCCAGTGCTCTTCGCAAGGATTGGACAAGAATCGACTTACAACACCAATTGTATGGGCAATATCTAGGCTTGTGCAAATCATGGCATACATTAGGCTCCTTAATGATACGATCCCAATTCAAGAAGAATCTATAACACAAAGAAGTGGAGTTACTACAAAGACTAAAAAGGAAGGGAAATAAAGAGAAGGAGCATACAAAGAAATTAGAAAAAAAAAATTAAAATATTTCTCTTAATATTTTCTTATAGTTTCCTTGTAAATAAAAAATATAGAAAATATATATTTTTTCTTTAGATTAGAAATCCAAGACATGCGATTTGGATAGCTTTTAAAAACAACCTTGTTTATTAAGGAATACACATAAATCATACAAAACTTAAATTTCCTTTCTTAAAAGCTAGCTTATGTAAACATGTATACATTCCTTTGTATAATAACTTGTTGATTTAAATGAAGTAGCCTTGAACTTTTTCTTAAAGTTGTGAATTCATCAAGAGGTAAATACTCATTTTACGAATCTTGTCTTGAATCTTCTAAATCAACCGATGATTTTCATTTTTACACTTATCTTTTTCTATTAAAAACGGTGTGTTCTTCCTATTCAATCTTCTTTAACTTTTTTTTTATCTTAAATTATTTTTAAAATCAAGTCTTTATACTTGAATTATAATTTAATTAATCTTATATTTAATAGAAACACTATATATTTTTTACTTTAGAAAACACTAAATCAACTCACTTAAATAATTATTCTCTAAATATAGAGAAGATAACAATTTAATATTTGATTTAAAGACTACGAAAACCTTTATATAATGTTTGAATTTAAAGATTTACTATTTATATGAATATATGTTGAAGAAAACTTATTGGAATCGACGTATTAGAAAACGTAAACATAAAAATGTAGACCAAAAATTGATATTAAACTTTCTTTGCTAATATATAAAGATTTGTTTTATAA
>Ga0123341_1000206_pt1 | contig 30444 bp, 11 predicted proteins | sample Turbeapinknodule_FD_89959 | JGI IMG/M metagenome (GOLD analysis project Ga0123341, IMG submission 89959) | Root nodule microbial communities of legume samples collected from Mexico - Turtle bean Mexico pink nodule | ecosystem: Host-associated > Plants > Roots > Nodule | place: Mexico: Nepantla...
AGAAGAATAGGGTTGGTGCAGGTGATTGGGTGCATATCACAATTATAGTTTTCAAAATTTCATTAAGGGTATATTCGTCTTTTACTATTAAGTGATTGGGTGCCAATTAGAATGTGTTGGGTGCAGGGAGAATGTGCCTAACTTAGGTGAGACTTTTTTAGGCCCATCATCTTAGGCGACGTCGCGTTTTTGTCAAAGCTTTAGCCCAAAATGTGAAGGCTTGGCAGAAAGTATTTCTTATTCGGACCAGTAATAGGTTACAAGTAGGCTTTTTCTTCCTGCATCCTCGATATTTCTAAGTGCACCTTAACATATTTAACTCATCGTTGTAAAAATCACTTCTTGGTTATCTATTATAGAATTTGGAACAAGTTTTTTGGAATTTTTAGGACATGATTTCTAGAACACGATTTTTAGAATAGACTTTCCAAAACACACTAAATACATTTTAGAATGAACTTTTAATAATAGACTTTTTCAATTTTCCACAAAATATATATATACATATGATAACTTCCAAAAACAGATTGTTCATTATGTTTTTATTTTGATGCATGAAGACATGCATATTCATACTATATAAATTATTATTGACTTAACCGATGTAAGTTAAATAAATATTAAAAATATATTATATTAACATTAATCTAATTAATATTAATTTAAATAAATATTAAAAATTAAAAATATATTATATTTATGTTAATTTAATTCATATTAACTTAAATAAATAAAATTAGTGTAGCTCTAATAAACTAACTTAAATAAATATAAAAACAAAAAGTAAATAATATTATAATCAACTAGGTCAACATTAATATTTTAAAAGTAATTAGTGTCAACTTAAAATTGATTATGGTCAACTCTATTATTGTAGTAAGCATTAGCCTAATCAATGTATACGTTTTGCATAATATAAAAATTAAATTTAAAATAATTTTATATTTTTTAATATTTTTAAGAAAATTGATATTTTTTTATTAGCAAAAAATGAATAAATAATAGAGGTATTTCAAGATACCTCAACCCTTATACAAGCAAGCTAGCTTGAGACTCCTTACATGAATCACATCAAAAAGACGAAATTCTAAACTAGACTAAAGCAACAAACATGGCAACTTAAGACTCCTTATATCCAAAAGTAAAAACAACAGAAAAATTAAACCAAACCAACTACAAATATTTATCATCATACCTCGCAACTCATCAAAACTTGCTCCACCACCTAATACTTTTTTATAGATTTCGTGCATACCAATGACTCAATGCACTAGTCAGAATACGAAAAACTTGTAAGATGAACCTTGGAAGTCATCCATGACAAAACCTTCAATTGCGTCATTGTGAAAATCTCAATATGATCTATCCTACCATTTAAAAAAAAAACTTCTTATTCATATGCTTCCACAATTCGTCTACAACTGCTATCCATACACACCATCCTATCTTCCAAGACCACTCCATATTATAATCCCTCTCCCCTCCCTACCAAAGTCTAAATTCCTTATCAACACAAATAGAAAAAAATCTCAAAAATTTATCTCTAACATTTCTATCATCCCTCTTCCTTCGGCTCACAAACCTTTTTCCACAAAGCTCACGTTATTTTTTTGCCTTCCAAGCCCCATCCCCACAAGAAGTTCCTCAGTAGCTTCACAATGTCCTTCGCCACCATAACCGACATTCTGTATAATGACATATAAAACAAGGGAAGAGAAGATAACACAAATTTTATCAAGCATAATCATCTTGCCATAGAGATAAACTTGTCTTTCCATCTGCCAAGTTTGTTCCTCACTTTCTCCACCATCCCTTCCCAAAACTTGCTCCTTTTATGACATCCCCTTACAAGCTAACCCAGATACTTAAACAAAGTTTTCATCACCTCACAATTCAAGATAGCCGCGAAGCATTGTAACGAATGAAAGTTGCTCCCTACCCCTCCAATTCTACTCTTCTAAAAATTTACCTTCTAACCTAATGCTAATTCGAAGCAATTTAGGATAACCTTAATAACAAACACACTTTAAATGTTTTCTTTACAAAAGAACATAGTGTCATTTGTGTACTGGGGCATATTCACCTTTGTCTACTTATCTCTGTTCTCTAAGCTCTCTAACAACTTTTTTTCAACTGCCTTCCTTACTATCCCAGCTAAACCTTCAGCCACGATGATAAATAAAAACGACGCTAAAGGATCTCCTTGTCTCAACCCCTTATTTGGTTTGAATTCCTAAGGACTCTCATATACTAACACAAACATCGATGAGGATTCAAGACAAGCTCTAATCCATCCAATCCATTTCCTGCAGAATCCTAACATTTCCATCATGTAGTAAATAAATTCTCAAATAACTGAGTCAAATGCCTTTTTTGTAATCAACCTCGAAGAAAACAAAGCTACTTTTTCTCCTATTTACTTCGTCTAAAACTTCATTGGCCACCAGAACACTATCCATTAGCCCTCTACCCTCCAAGAATGCAGATTGCCTAACATCAATAACTTTATACAAACAACCCACTAGAGAAATTGGTCTAAACTACAAGAAAATCATTAAATAGAAACCAATTTTAAAGACCTAAAATGATTAGTTTATATATTAACTAAATTAGATATTATTTTAGAGACTAAAAAAATTATTGGTTTCTAAATTAGTTTCTATTATTGATAAATAGTTTCTAATTTGGTATCTAATTAGTTACCAAAGATTTTTCTACCAAATTTAGAATCTAAATAATTGATAGTTAAAATCTTGCACTGCCCTAATGAAATCCATCTTAATCTCTTCCCAACAAAACTTTATAAACCCAAAGTTGAAGCCATCAGGTCCCAGACTTTTAACACTATCACAACTCCACACGACATCCTTTATTCCCTCTTCAGATATGCTTCTTATCAACATGGCATTGTCTTCATCTGTAATCTTATTGAAATCTATATTATCTAGCCTGACATGCTGACAAACATCTCCACTAAACTTGAATTTGTAAAAATATCTAACATTTTTCTTCACCATGTCCTACTCGTCGTACCAATGACCATTGTCCCTCAACCCGCTAATACCATTTCTTGCTCTTCTCCAATTAATTACTAAATGCAAATATTTTGCATTCAAGTCTCCCTACTTCAACCATATATGACAAGCCTTTTGATCTAGTATATATGTCATGTTAGAATCGGCTAATAATATGATATTTTGATTGATGTTATTTTTATAGAAGTTATTTTGATTTTTTTTTCTAGTAATAATACATTGATTTAATGCATAACCTATGTTAAATATCTACTTTTTAAATCACATTATCCTATATGTTTTCTACTTCACTCAAAATCTACTTTGATTCTATAAGTTTTTAAAAATGTCAATCAATGTAAAAAAAAAAATCTAGTGTAACTGTATATTTAAAAAATATTTTGTTTTATTTTGCTTTGTACTTCATATTCATAATTTTATATTTTAACATAATTTCAAAAATACATGTGAATTCTCGTCTCACTCCATTATTTCGAAGCCTAGTGGTTTAGAGCTTGTTCAATTTACCATGATCCAATTTTAATGCTAGAAATTACAACTATAACAACAAGAACATACGTATGTTGTTGCATATGCAAATTTTTGTAATAAAATAATAATACTTGTTTAGCCTTAGAATATTCCTTATGTATGTGGTGGGAAAATTGGAACTATCACATTCATGGCTCTAGTCTTGTTTACATTTTACGTTTCCCTTTGGTGATAAAACAAATATTATGGCAATAACTAAAGCACAAAGACCTAAAAAATCCCTAGTCAAAGCCAAAAAGAAATTGGGACCAATATTCAAAGTCTATGTATGTATCATCTATCAACAGCTATCATAAGGTGCCCTTTCAACCTCTTCATATTCTTTATTCCTCATTTTTCTTTCTATGCTTTACACACCACACGTGTACTAGTTACTACTCTTTCCATTTTATTTTATTAGTTAAAGTTTTAAAATGAGTATGTAATAATTCAACTTTTAATCAATACCTCTCAAATTTCTTCGTGTTATCTCGGAATTTTCATAAATGGAAGCAATTTTTCTCTTTCTTACTGTAGGGTTGTTTTTGAAAAAATTACGGATATGAAAAAGTCATATTACTTGATTTCATTGTGTGAAAATCATATATTTTAGGGTAATCATCAATAATCCACAATTTTTATACAATCACATTACAACACTCAATACTATTATTTTAATATTTTTTCATATCATTTAATTACAAATTTAATTTTTATTATATATATTTATTTTAAACTCATCATATCAAGAATTATATATAACTTTTGGAGTTGTCAAACTATCATTTTTCTTTTAGCTTTTAATGTAATCAATTTGAACTGAAGTCGTATTACTTTGACACGACTTTACCTTTAACATGTCATAAATCGTATTATTTTGATACGACTTCCTTGTAATGAAATCATGATAACACAATGTCCTGTAATTTTTTCAAAAACAACCATATTTCGGTTAAAAAAAGTGAAAATAAAAAAACATATTATCTCTTTCTTAGTTACATTCTTATTATTATGAATACTTTTAGAAAAAATATTTAATGTATTGTAAATAATGAATTAATTTGAAAGAATTAAAGTTTGATTAGAATTTGTTTTGCTTGAAGGAACGTATGTGAGTTTGTAGAATTTGTAAAATATAAGTTATGCTGTTAACGTGTATGACGAAATGCCTTTGCTTACCCTAGCAGTGTGCCTGAATTTCCTCAGGCCGTCCACTGCGGTTTCATCAGATGTGGTGGCTCATATAATGCTGAAAACTCATTACTACCCTTTGACTCTCTCACAACATAAGTGTGCATCAATCAAAAGCTTCTCCATATTCAAGTTCCTTGCATCACAGAGCTGAAGGGTACAAGAGATCATGGAGGAAGAAGAGTTTTTTTATCAGCAATGGAAAACTATATTATATCATATGAAGGAGGAAAAGAAGAGTTTAAAATGCATGGTGTTGTGGTGCTCAAGTAACACAAGTGGTTGAAGCTTTTTAAGGTCAAACAAAATAGAATATACATTAGAATTCCATCACACTCTTCCATTAGCATGCACCATGCAACCTCCTCATAAACTTTTACCACTTTTGCGGCGTCAACTTCTCCCCCCACTTCCCTTCTTATAAACCCTAACCCTCCCCCTTCATTTTCTACCACATTTTCATTCCCAACAGAACAAGCACACAAACAAAAACCCTCTTCTCATCTTCATCATCTCCTTCTGAGTACACCTTCAACCACCTCTTGACACTGGCAAGGCCATGGAGCTCCTAAAGGCAATATTCATCGTAGCAACAACCATGGCTTTGTCCATCACACTCACAATGAAGACCATCACCCAACAGGAATCAAACCCCTCCTTTCTGCACCATGATTTTCCCTCTTCATCACCACCACCATCTACCACTCGTCAAAACAACATTCTTCTCCCTTCCAAGAGGGTGAGCCGCTTCCTTGCTCAAGTTAAAAACCCTAATGCTGCTGATCACTGCCACAAGGACAAAGAGGTGTGCAGTTTGGTGGGTGTGAAGAACTCCACATGCTGCAACAACAAGTGCATGGATGTAGGGTATGACAAACACAACTGTGGTACATGCAAGAAAAAGTGCAAGTTCACAGAAACATGCTGTAGAGGGCAATGTGTGGACACCAACTTCGACAAGAGGCATTGTGGGGAGTGTAACCATCGGTGTGAAGTAGGTGAATATTGTGTCTATGGAATGTGCGATTATGCCTAAGGTTTATCATCATCATCATCATCATATGAGTCCCCAATAGGGTCCTATATTGTTATTATTATACGAGGTTTGTCATTTTATTAAAAATATTCAATAAAGTGAACCACATTTGTGGTGATTATCTAACAAAATATATACCGCAACATAGTTCAATGTTCTGTTATAGTTTATTTTGTTCCTCATAGTTTCTTTTGATCAAATTTCTTGACCTGTTATACACAAAAGTATTCAATGTGAAGTAAACTGATTGAACAAGAAACTTGATCTTCTTCTTTTCTCAAATCTGGTGTGTTAATTTGAAGCACCATGCTTATGGATTATTTTAATTACATAACACGATTTCAAGCAGACAGTGTGTTATTTCATTGTTCCCAGAAAAGGTTTACTGCTATCTACTTTGATTTTATCTGCATTAAATGTATTCAAAGTTAAACTATGACAATCAGTTTAGTGCTTAGATAAGTTAATTGGAAAATCTCTAAATTTAACCAGATTTGTTGAATTGAAAATGCTCTAAGAGTTGTTGGTAATGAAGTGGCATGAATCAGAAAACTTATCATTGAAAAAAACAAAAAAGAGGAGCTGAAGAAACCTTTACTTAAGGTATTTCTGAAAAATGAAGATATCCAATAATATACAGATCAGAACCAAAATAAAGTGGTGGCATGGATTTTCGTTCAAATGGGGTGTCCACGTGCATGCATAAGTGCCTCCCAAGATATCTTTCACCTTTATCAGAATAGTTGTTTTATATATTAGATTGTTTGACCAATGAATATCATGTTGGCATAAAAAAATATTTAGAAAAAAAACTGATGATATTGAAATGTGTGATTTCTCATAAATTAGGCTCTCTGCCAATGAGTAAAAGGGAGCAAAATCTGAGATGTGATGTGACAATTAAGTCTCACATTCTCATTTGCAATAAATTATTTTAGAACTACAATTTACTTTGTTTTCTTGAAAGTTTTGGTCACTTGAGCATGTCTTGGTAACATGAGCAATTACTTTTTGAGTTTTTTTTAATGCTTTTGGAAAAACTTTTAATTTAGTTTTGGATGAATTGTTATTTTTTTAGGAGTTTTCCTCTTCTAGTTAGGGATACAAATAAGCATTCTGCTTTATTTGGTTAGGAGTATAGGAAGTGAAAGATTGATTTAAAAATAAGGTGAGGTGATGATTTAATTTAATGAAGAAATAATAAATTTGAATAAAAAGTTTATAGATCGGTATGATTAATTCAAATTAATGAAAATAGATATTTTATTTTATAGTATAATGTTAAAATTTCCCTTTAAGTATATTTTTAGTTTAAAAGTTGAGAAAACAAAAAAAAAATTAAAAATATTATTTATTTATTGCCAATAATAATTATAGAACAATTAAAGAAAATCTAATAGTAAACTAATTTTTCAAAAATAAATGTCAAATGTAAGAATAAATTAGTATTTTATCAAATATCTTACATATCCATCATTTTCTCTTCATTTTTTTTAAATAAATCAGAAGGTAATGATGAGAGATCCACGAATCTAAGAGTATTTTTTAATATTCAAAATCAAGACTTTGCTAGCAATTGAAAAATGGTCTTCTTCAACTTACTTGTAAAATACAACAACTTCAATAATGTGGGAACGATACACTTCAAGTTCATTTTACTTTAATTTCAAACTATCAAGTAATTGAACCAAAAAAAATCTAATTATTACAAGTTCACAATGTATTTTTGAAATTTAAAGATGTAACAAAAATTATTTTTTAGAAATTTGTGATATATATATATATATATATCACAAAACTATGGTCTAAAAATTTCTTCCTATGAAACTAATCTAGATCTCCCATGAAAGATCGAGAGGTCATCATCATAATGAAAAGTTTAATTAAAATAAATAAATAATAAAATAAGAAAATATTATATCAAAGTCCAATAAATAAGTCTAAAACATTTACACTATATTTAATAATTGAAAGGTTGTAAAGAGTAAAAACTTAATTAAGTCAAAAGTTCAACAAGTAAGTTCTATAAATAGGTGAGACAATTGCTTCCTGCACCATATCATTTATGACATGCACCCAACGCAAATTTTAAAATCCAACATTACCCTTGATTTTATTTTTGCTTATGGATGTACAAATACGAAAGTGAGTTTTATACATTCTAGATTTCCAAATCCGGAAGGTCATTTTTGTATTTCATTTAAGCTTCTGGATTGTCATATCCAGAAGTGAGTTATGAGTTCCAGATTTTTATATCCAGAATGGTGTGTTGTAAATGGTGTTGAGAATTGAATCCATAACTCATTTGTATTTGCTTACGGATTTTGATATCCGGAAAGTCATTTATGTTGTTCAGGTAAGCTTCCGGATGGTGAAATCCATAAGTGACATATTAGTTATGGATTTCTATATCCGGAACTTTGTAATTTGACTTACGGATATGAATATCCGGAAAACAAAAATTTGAAATCATTAAGGACAAAAAAGACATTTCACGCCAGTGTGTTGAGTGTTGGTCTGAATTGATATGGTGGAGGGAGAATCAACCAATAGGTGATCTACTTAAGAGGTAAGTAGGGTGATTTTTATCTGATAACTAAACAAATTAATTTTGACTTTATCATCGGAGACCCTTGCAGGTACACCCACCCACCTGAGAGTTGATTATGAGCCCAAAAGCTTATAGTTGAACCTGACCAAACAAGATAAGGTAAATCTCATATTCCACAATCGAGAACCATTCTGAGTCCAAACCAATAAACCTTGTGACCGAAAATCCAAAACAAGAATGAGAGTATGAGATAACGAGAAGAGGAGACAAATACTATTTGTTTTAGAATAACTCTTATCTAAAAGAATAATTAAATTGATTTAGAACAATAGAATTCAATACACAAAAGTGATTGCATAAATTGCTTGAAAACTATAGATACCATACAAAGGAAGTCACAACATGTTAGTCTTTTCATTAAACAAATATTTTGTAAAAATAAAGCCTAAAATGTGTTTTAGTTTAGATATTAACTTTGTTCAAAATTTATCTTCCTCCTATTAAAAATAATATTTTTAGTTCATGCATTTTTCATAATAATTAATAAATTTGGTCTCCCTTTTTAAAACTCATAATACCAAGATGGGGACAAAATTCACTAATTATAAAAAACACACACTAAATTCATCATTTTTAAATATAGAGATTAATATTGATTTTTACCGAAAGTTGAGATCGTTTTAACACATTTCATCGTATGATAAAACTCATGCAAATATTTTTAACCAGCGTTAACTCCATGGGATGAGATCAAGATTTTTTTTAATATTTAATTCAAATATAAAATAAATATTTTAACTGTATAAAACAATTTAAATTGTGATATGAAGTTAAGTTTTACCTATGGACAATTTGTGTTAAGAAAATGTTGAAATTCAATTGGTGGATTAAAAATTAAAATTGATAAATGGTTAAAAATACCAAGCACGTAAATAAAAATAAAAATACATTAGTTTGATTTGATAATGTTTTTAATTAATCGATTGTGAGAATAATGGGTAAATCATGGTATATTATTTTCAATATATAATTAGCTCATTAATAAAATTTTATTAATCTATAGTAAAATGCAGTTTCAAAATTTAATTCCTTTAATATTTAGTTATATTTGATGAATAAATATGAATAAAACAACTCTAAATCAACCAAATAATTAAACTGACATCGTGACAAACTGCAAGAGTTGAAATATAAATAACTTTATGTGTTGAATTTTACACCCAATAACAAATAAGAAAAAATGTAAAGTTTTTTACAGTAAAAATTTGGTAAATTTTAAGAAAAATGAAAATCAAATTTGATAAATCATAATATTATAAAAATTAAAATATTATTTATTTAAAAAACACACAATTATATATACATACTTTTGTAAAATAAAAAAATAGAGATATTGTTAATTATTTAACCTTTTTTTTCTGGCTCGTTGGGCTTTTGTTTTGTGTTGAGTGTTCAACCACCTCAACAGAAGAGACGCCACACAACGCGCCACTTTTTTCCGATTCCAGATTCCATGACTTCTCCGCTGGTGGCGGAGGGCGCCGCCTTGGCGGCATTGCGGTCGGTGATGCTCCGGGTGCAGCAGGCGGCTGAGCGTTCCGGCTCCAAACCCGACCTGGTCCGGGTCGTGGCGGTTTCCAAGACGAAACCCGTCACTCTGATTCGACAACTCTACGACGCGGGTCACCGCTGCTTCGGCGAAAATTACGTCCAAGAAATCGTTGAAAAAGCTCCTCAGGTGTTGCAATGATTACTTTGATTTCTTTCATTTTTTTCCCTTTTCATATTTTAATTGATATTTAGGATTCAAAATATAAATGCTACTTTGTTGTGTTCCCTTGTGTTGTGAATGGAAATTTCTAATGATTTGATTTTGGACGTGCCTGCAGCTTCCGCAAGACGTTGAATGGCATTTCATTGGGCACTTGCAGAGCAACAAAGTCAAAACACTTTTGGGTAATTTAAAAAAAAAATTGTTGCTGAATTTATTTTTTAGTTTATTGATGTAGAATGATTTCCCTTCTATGCTTTCACTAGGGTGGTAGGATTTGGATGGAAAATGAGGCCTTTGGTTGCTTTTGATTTTAATGTTGGTCATCATATCAGAGCCTTCTAGTTTTGCATACATGGAAGGCTACCTTGTGTTTGTAGAAGCACTATATTAGCTCAATGACTCTCTTTTCTTCATAATATTAAGTTTGAATGAAGAACATTTTAGAAAACTAAAGTATTTTTTAATGGAAATTATTAGAATTAAATTATGTTAATTGCCTTTTTGGATCAGTGTGAAATTAATTATTTTCGTTATATTCGAGTCTAGAGGGAGTATGATAGATATTGTAAAAGTTAACAAACTTACTCTCTACACCATGAGTGGATACTGCTGACTATTTACTCTTTAATAAATCTAAGTTGAAATATTGCTAAAATACTTTCTTTTAAAATAAATAAGAGTTTAATAGGTAAGCTATGTCAACTAATCAGAAATTTTCTTTGACCCAAGTTTTAAGGTAGTTATTATACAAGTTAACAAGTTCTATGATTGGGTAACCTTGTGAAAAAGTTTATACTATCAATGCATATATTATTTATTGAAAAATATAACTGGGAGTATATTGTCATATCTCTCATTTGTTTAAAGAGTGCTTTAGCAAGTTACACACCGCTAGAAGTGTTTGAAAATTCGAAGTTAGAACTTCTTCAATTACTTCTTTTAAAAATCTCTGGTTCCTACGTGATACATTGATTTTCAATTTAGTCCATACAATTTATTTTAATTTTAGGTCTGAATACTATTTTTGGTTCCATTACATGATGATTATAATCCTTATATGTCATATTAGCACGCCATACCAATCTCATAGTGTTGCAATAGTAACAAATGGCAGAGATGAAATAGGGATTAAATTTCAATATAAAGGTGATTGAGTGGTGATGCCAGTTCAATTTTGCTATCCGAGCTGGTACATAGTTTTTCTACATCTTTTTGGTTGGCTCTGTGATTGTTAAAAATGTTTCTACAATGGCATTCTCTTGTTATAGCTTATTCGGCTGTTCCTTTCTTCAGCACCTTATATTAGCTGAATGTTAAAGTTGCATACTTTATGTAGGTGGTGTTCCAAATCTGGCCGTGTTTGAGAGTGTGGACAATCAGAAGGTAGAGATGTAAAATCAATGTTACTTGTAGTTCTTGGAGATATGAATTTGTTGTTAATTATTGTATTTTATTCACTAATAAAATCTGAATGAATCTAGATAAAAGTTGTCTTTATGTTGTGCTCCCTTATTAACTACTTTTCGCATTGCTGTTGCTGTGGACAAGGTGTATATTATACCTAGCAAATAACTAGTTAAAATTTCAAATTTTGGTGTTGGTACAGCTAATTTTCTAATCAATACCATTAGCTATTTGACTCACCTTAAAGTGTTCTTGTACCTCTGGAACTGTAGATAGCAAATAATCTTGATCGTATGGTATCAACCCTTGGAAGAGATCCCTTGCGGGTTTTGGTGCAAGTAAATACCAGTGGTGAAGAATGTAAGTTTGACTAATGAGTTACTCTTAACTCTTTTTTACACTTTTTGGTTCTTTTGAGATACCACCAATACCTTTGGATGTGAGGAAAATTCCTTCTTGAGGTATTAGCAAATCCTTCATGTGTAGATTGTAAATTGTATATTTGTGTTACTGACTTGTCTTACCGTACTAAGAGTTCTTAATTTGGCATCAGGGAATTAGTATTCATTGTATTCCTGTAATACCCATGGAATTCCATAAATTGGAAGAATATAAGTAATTCAAATATTTCCCCTTATCCCATGGTTTATTTACTGCATTAAACTTTTATTTATTCATTTCAATATTGACACGGTAATGCTACTTAATCAGTCACTCCTAAGATAGTTTGATATCTGTTGGATTGGAGAATTTTAGCTATTCCATCATTGTTTGTTAACACAGCGTATCAAATTCATTCATTATGTATTGCATTGTTTCAAGTACTTTTTAGTGCATTGTTTGTCGTAGCATAATGCTCTTATTTCTTACATATTTTAAATAAATAATTTTTTTTTGTATGGGTTCTTATATTTTTTGCAGCCAAATCTGGTGTTGATCCTTCTAATTGCGTTGAGCTTGCAAAACACGTGAAATTGAGCTGCCCAAACCTAGTGTTCTCTGGCTTAATGACAATAGGAATGGCAGACTATACCTCAACCCCACAGAACTTTCAGGTGCAGATTCTATTATATTCTGAAGCATGTGGGGGAGCACTTCTTGAAATGATCCATTTCTTGTTTGTCAGAACTTTTCCATTTAAGAAATGCATTTCATTTATTGTCTTCATGTTGTTTTGTTGAAATTTGTTCTGCATTTTTTACCATCATTTTGTTGCTTTTGTAGTAATGTTTTATGTGCCTTTAGTTCCAAATTCTACTTGTCTGTTTAATAAGGTTTTCTCTTTTGTGAAAAATCAGACCCTGTCAAATTGCAGATCTGAAGTATGCAAGGCACTTGAAATGCCCGAGGAACAATGTGAACTTTCAATGGGCATGTCTGGTGATTTTGAGTTAGCGGTATGGAATAGTGTGCTAAAGTATAATTTTCTTGATAGTTGCATTGCGTGATTCCATCTTTCAATGGGCATGTTTTGTTTGATACTTGTAGTGATAATGATAGTGTATGAAGAATGCTAACAACACACTTTGTAAAATATTTGTCATTATTGAATGGAATCCAGAAAGATCTCACTAAATCATAAATGAAATTCATCAAATAAGGGTGAAATCTGCATTCTTACATGAATTTTACCCAACAATAAAGTCTTAAAAGAGTGTGTTAGCATTTTTCGAAGTTTTATAGATATGGTTATGAGGACACTACCACATTTCTTTTAATTAGTATTGGATGTGATTTGTGAAGCATTTTGAAGATACTACTAGTTGATAGATACGTTACTAAAGTCTTTGTTTGAACTACTTAAAGATTTCTCAACTAACTGATTTCTTTTACTCTTAGTCAATTGTATACGTGCAACTGTTGATAAATATTTTTTGCCTTTCCAGATTGAAATGGGTAGTACTAATGTGAGAGTTGGGTCCACAATATTTGGACCGAGGGAATACCCTAAGAAACAAGAATAGCTAGAAGCTGTAATCTCTCTCTCTCATTCTATATATACAAACTGTGTATTAGCACACAGATGTTCTGAAGTGTATTGTATTCATTTACCTTTGTAATTGATGCGATGGAATTGGTGATAATAAAGTCCATAGTTGCTTTAAATACCATAAAAACATGCAAAATCTTCCAATTTTTGTTTTTTTTTTGTTTTTTTTACACAGTGCTTGTTTATACTAATTAGAGAATGTGTGTACGGGAGAGCCGTGTGTATGTGAGAACGAGGTAAGGAGAATGAGAGTAAACACAATGTTATAAAGTTGCAGCATACTATAATCATGTTGGTTCCTGTGTCTTGTGGATTTATGCTCTGCTTCAAATTTTAATTTGCTAGTACAGTGTGATTCACCTCAATGATCTTGTCTTGCAGCAAGTTCTTTTCCTTTTTTTGGTCTGTAGCTAACTGGAATATAGCTAACAATTGATACTTTTTTAGCTTCGAATTATGTTTTTCTGATCAACTATGGTATTATTTGTACACTTGAACTTCATTACAATAGTGGTTTAAAAAGATCACGTTATGGTGTACTTTTTTTTAAAGTTTAATTGGAATACGGTTAGTGTAAAGGTTATTTTATGAAGTCCTTCAATTATGAATTATAATATAATTGAAAAGTATTGTCTCTAATCAACAAATTCTTTTACAGATAAAACATTATGTGTGTGAACAAAATTTATGCTTCTGAATAATGAAAAATATATTGTAAAGAGCTTCAAGTTTTTTTTATATTGAATGTATTAACAAATAGTTGAGTTTAATGATCATTGACTATTAAGCTTATTTATAAGGGCATTCAATAACAATTTTTGTAAACATTGATAAATGCTCCATCATAAAGACACATGAGAACGAAGAATCTCTTTCACACGTCCAAATTGTCATGTAAACCTTTCCAATGGATTGGCGCACAAGGCATCATCATACGAGGAATCCTCGTGAAAACTATCAAATGCCATTCAAATCTTGCTCTTATCAAAGGGTACAAATTTGTCAAAATGGAGTTTGGATCCTTTCGAGGAGTTTTTAGTGATGTCTGTGTGTCTTAAAAAATATACTGATTTTGGTATATTAGATTTTTTTAATATATTTTAAAAGAGAGTAGATAAATAACATCAAATATCCAACAAAGAATCCAAATTTGTTCAAATGGCCTACTAAGCAACAGTGATTATAAATGCTCAAACATTTAAGTCTATAAAAACATTTACATAGTTAATTACTATACATTGAAGAGTGTTTTTTTTACTAAACTGGGACAATTTTACTTACTTTTCACTGAAATGAGGTTAGTTTTAAAAAAATTATGGATTGGGGCTAATTATGCTAAAGTGAGATGACTTTAATATAAAAAATCATGTAATGGTGGAATGATTTTTTCCATATCAAAGTGAAGTCGTGTCAAGATGACACATTTTTAGTATTGAGAATGAATTTGTGCCAACTTGTTGTATAAGTCCTTATTTATTTTATTTTCTTTAGATATGTGTTTCAAATAAAAAATGTTAATATATATAGTATTAATTAATGTAATGTAGTAGATAAATTTTATGTAAATAGTAATATTTAATTATAGTTTAAATAAATTAAATTTGTGTGTTGAATGGTAGTAAGTTATGTAATATTTTTATTTGATTGTTTGATAAATAAATTTTTGTAGGAGTTTTTTGTTAGAAAAAAAAATGTTTAATATTGTATTGTTTCATATTTGGCTATTACTAATTTTATATAGACAAACTATAATTGTGAAAAAAAATTTATTATTGTGTATTTGGAAAATAAAAAGAAATAATTATTGTGCATGTGGAAAATAAATAGGAGTAGATGGATATCTTTTAGAAATGATGATGAGAAGATATTCATTACACATACACAAAATAGTCAAATTCATTACAAAATCAAAATAAAAAGCAAATTTTGCATTATAGTAAGTAATTTATCTATGGGAAGACATGTCACAAGGTGATCTTTTCATTTGTCTTTGAGGTCTTTGTAGAGAGTGAGTGTCGGACGGAGGTGGATCATCATCGGTATCTTTGTTATCATTGTTATCGACTTGATTATTTAAACTATAATTAAATAATTAATTAACTACTACTATTTGCATTAAATTTATCTATTATTTTTTTTTGCCATCACATGAAAAGAATATTATTATTAAAAAAAGAAAAAAATAAAGAAAATATAAAATATATGGAGGGACTATACCAAAACTCATATGTTAACAAAAAGATACATAGGTATATTGTACCTAATAATAAAGAATTTTAAAAATAAACTAGATGAAAACCTATTATACCAATGAAATGATTTTAAAATTATCTATTATTTACATTAACTAATATTATATATATTAATATTTTTTTATTCAAAACACGTATGTAAATAAAATAAAATAAAATATTGATTTGCACAAAAGTCATACCACTAAGACATGATTTTACTTTAAAAGAATAATTTCATTAATAAAAGTCATGTCAAGTTGACACCAGTTCATCCTTAGAACTAAAGTAGTATCAAATTGATACAACTTCACTTTGACATAACAAAAATTGTGTTACTATTGGACAACTTCTTTGTATTAAAATTGTGTCATGTTGACACAATTAACTCTAATTTGTAATTTTTTGAAAAAAAAATCAATAAAAACAAAACAATCTTAATTTGTTAAAAGAACCTTGAAGAGTAATGTATCCTTTGATTTGTTGCATGATGGCTTACATTAGTTGATTATAAAAAATCTCTTTCCCATGTCTATACTTGTGAAACTCTCATTGCCAAAATTTGTGTAACTAGTTAATGTAGCCAAACAACTCTAGTTGTACAAACGATCTTCATGGCCTAGAAGTGTATGTAATTTAAGTCTCAACAAAGTTAAATGTGTTTGTTCCTCAATCAATCATAAGGTGATAGTGAGCAAATGCATCATGTAGTAATGTGACTCATCTTGTTGTATGATAAAAACTTACAATTATATATTCTTTTTTGGTGAACATCTTGTTTCCATCCATGGCTAACCAAGTAACAAAATATGACCCTCCACCAACATTTTACACACATATTAAATTATTTTTTATAAATATGTTTACATTTTATATTTAATAATATATTTTCTAATATTTTAATTTGATATATTTCTATTAAATATTAAAAAACATAGTTTAAAATTCCTTTTTTTTTTACTCTTAACTAAATTGTACTGTATATGACTCCTATGAATTCTAATAAGAATGTAGAAGTGTAAAAATATACATTTTTTTTTCATTTCATATTATTTTTTGAATTGAAAGTCAGAAGATATTCTTTTCTATTTTGCTCTTGTCAGATTATTGCCAAAAAGGTGGACTCTAAAACCTCTCTTGTAACCAAAGGCAACACAACACTGAGTACAGAGCATAGTGCTCACTGTGTTCTTCTTCCTTATCCCAATCAAACAATGTCAACCCTTTCAATCCCATTCAAATTCTACTTCCCTCCAACCACCGCCACCTCCTTCCCTCCCTCCCAAACCAAACCCCAAAACCTCACTTTCCAACGCAGAACAAGAACGACAACAAAAACGGCCTGTGCTGCTTCCGAGAACCCCAAGAAACGCCAAAAGCCGAAGAAGAAACAGACAGAGACCAAAACGGAAACCACAAGTGATGATGGCGAAAAGGGTATTGACCCTGCTGGCTTTCTCGAAAAACGCGGCATTTCCCACAAAGCGTTTGCCCTGTTCCTCCGTGAAAGGCATGAAATTTGGAAAATTTAAAATGAAAGTTGGGTCGTGTTTGGTGGCATTTTCGTTCGGCTTTTCTGGGGTGTTTGGTTTTAGTGATTGTGATGGAAAGTTAGATTTTTTAGTAGTGGGGTGCTGACACTCTCTTCACATGATATTACACTCACACTCTGCTTCTTAGGCTCTTTTAGTGTTAGTGATGGTAAAGTCATTAATTTTAATCTTCAATGAGAAAATTAAGTGTTCATATTTCAGCACATTCTTGTTTTTGTTATGTGTGTGTTCGTGATATCAACTATTGATTATTTTCATGAAGAACTGAGGCTATGTTTGGAGAAAAGTTGGTAGAGTGTTTTTAGGAATTGTAATACACATCCCCCATTTCTAATAGACAAAATAAAAAAGAAAGAATTTGTTGCTTTGAAAGGAAAGTTTTTTTGAGCTCTCCCAACTTATGATCAAACATACACTGAACTAATTTTATTCTTCAAAGTGACTAGCTCCGTTTAGAAAAAAGTCAGATCCCTTCTTTGGAAAATCTTGTTCAGGGTTCCTACAAAAAATTTGGGAAAGTTTGGTTTAAGTAAAGAGGGTCATTGAGACTAAGAATAGTTTATGAAGCATGGGCTAAGGTACTTATTTGTAAATAAAATGAGGGGAAACTATTTCGTTTTTATTTTGGTTGTCCAAGTGAATGACATGGATATGTTGGGCACCTTTTTTTGCCTCTAATTTGATGTTTGGCATTATAAGATATAAGATGTTAATTGCTGGGTTTTGCAGGTATAAAATATTGAAGGACATCAAAGATGAAATTTTGAAACGGCACGCTAACTTCATGATTCTAGCTTCTGGGTTAGTTCCATTATAATGTGGCTTTAAGCTTGTAATTTGGTACATAATTTTGCATTTTGGTTCTCTCAGCTCTAAGCATTATTCCTTGTAATGGGTCTTAACTTTTATCAATTCCATCAACCATAGTTTTGAAAAATAATGTTATGTATCTTATGTTTCCTGTGTGTTCTTGAAGTTTTTTGCCATGGAATTATGATATTTGAAATTATTGTTAGTAACTCAGTGTTAATTAATTTTACAAATATGTGCGTGTATTGGTCCAGGTTTGAATTATTGGGAATGCATCGTCATCCAGAACATCGTGTGGATTATATGGAATGGGCTCCAGGTTTGACATATCCCATATATTTTCCTTTGGGGTCTTTCCAATTCTCAAAATCCTAATGTTGAATGTGTAGTCTAGTTTATCTTGTTTATTTTCAGCTACAATAATTTCTTAGTGTGTCCACAGTTTCTTGGTTTTTGACAAGCTAGTAAATGCAGGGGCTCGCTATTGTGCAATTGTTGGTGACTTCAATGATTGGTCACCTACAGAAAATTGTGCAAGAGAGCATTACTTTGGTCATGATGATTATGGATATTGGTTTATCATTCTTCAAGATAAGCTGAGAGAGGGAGAAGAGCCAGATAAATACTATTTTCAAATGTATAACTATGCAGATGATTATGATAAAGGGGATAGTGGTATCACTTTGGAAGAGATCTTAAAGAAAGCAAATGATGAGTACTGGGAACCAGGAGAAGATCGTTACTTAAATAATCGTTATGAAGGGCCAGTTAAGTTATATGAGCAGATATTTGGTCCTAATGGACCTCAAACCATAGAGGACATACCGGACGTACCAGATCCAAAAACAAGATACAAAGCATGGGCAGCAGAGCATGGACCTTCCCGTACTGCTGCGATGGATAGTGGCAAGGAGTATGACATATATAATGTTATAGTTGATCCTGAATGGCATGAGAAAATGCGTTCTCTGAAACCTCCTATAGCATACTGGTTTGAGACACGTAAAGGTAGGAAGGCTTGGATGAAAAAGTATAGTCCTAGCATTCCTCATGGTAGCAAGTACAGGGTCTACTTCAACACTCCAAATGGACCATTGGAAAGGGTGCCTGCTTGGGCTACATATGTGCAGCCAGGTAAATCTTATATGGATTCTTAGAAGTTATTTAATGTTTGTGAATATAAATTAGAATTATATTTGGTCGAGTGTAGTATCTTATGGTTGTTTCTTTTGTAAAGATCTACATACATATTAGCTAAAATGCATCTTGGACTTGGAAGATATGTTCATAGCTTCCTTGATGTGGGCATTATTTATTTAGAGAGTATAAAATTTATACCTCATAACAACAAAAGCCTTATCCTAGTAGGTGATCAAATTTATACCCATGAAATAAATTCATATATTATCACCATTTCCATATTATTAAGTTTTGTTCATTTTTCTATGTAATATAGTACACTATTTTCAATTAATGTTAATTTTGGGTTTGAATAGAACTTAAAAACTATGACTCTATGTTTACTTTAAGTTCAATTTTATGAAAAGACAATAAATGCTGAATGCTATGCCCAAATACATAAAAAAAGAAGGAAAGAGGCATGATTGCCTGGGTTTGTTTGGACAAGCTTTTCTATATGCACTTATAGATAGAAAGACAACGAAAAAAGGAAATAAGCTTCTTCATAAGTTAAAATTTGCGTATGCATAAGCTAAAATATATAACTTCTCACATAATGTTTCTAAACTTTTAAGTAACTTTTGTATAAACTAATTTTAGCTTATGGAGAAACTCATTTTTTTTCTTATTGTTTTTCCTAAAATTGCTTATTGAAAAATTTGTCCGGACCATCGGTCACTTTCTTTTTGGAAGATGGAGATGGGGGTCCTCTGATTTGTGTTAAAAGAATGTGTGAATGATGCTGATTTAATGTATTCCAGAGGTTGATGGGAGGCAAGCTTATGCAATTCACTGGGAACCACCCCCTGAGCAAGCATACAAATGGAAAAATGCAAGTCCCAAAGTACCAACATCCCTGCGGATATACGAAGCTCATGTTGGAATTAGTGGTTCTGATCCAAAAATATCCTCATTCAACGATTTCACAGACGAGGTTTCTCCCATTTCTTTTGGTTGGAATTTATAATTTTTCCATTATACATATCTTCCATGTCTATATTTGTAAATGGCTCCATTGATTTTTTATTGTTGTTATATATTCTCAATACACAATGCAGGTTCTTCCTTACATTAAGGATGCTGGATACAATGCCATCCAGCTGATTGGAATTGTTGAACATAAGGATTATTTTACTGTTGGTTACAGAGTAAGTTAATGCTGTAATTCTTACTTATTTTTCTCACTGTTGTTATATTGTGATTAAGATTCTTTTAAAGTTTTTCAAGTTACGTTTATGAATATTTAGTGTCATGGGTTCAAACCTGTACATGAAGCTTCTATTCTAGGTTATGGAAACCATGCTAGGCTTTATCGACTTTGAATTAGGAGAATATAGAGAATCACCTAATAAATCTTTGATGTTAAGTGTTATTAAATAGGCTTAATTGTATTTTGGTCCCTAATATTTTTCCCACAGTTTATACCATTGACTTTTAATTATCTGTAATTTTGGTCCCAGAATTTTTTTATGCAATTTTGATCCTTTAATTTTAATTATTTGCAACTCTGTTCAATTACCGCAATCTTCTATTACTTTAGACACATGACACAATGAGATTGGGATTTAACGTGTGATACTGGTGGGTTTTACAGGATTGAAAAAGGTAGCAATTTAGAGAGTTGTTATTAAATGTAATTTGATAGTGATTTTGTATATTTTTAAAACTAAAATTTGAACAGAGTTATGGAAAATTAAAATTTAAGGGATCAAAATTGGATAAAAAGAAGCCGGGGGACCAAAGTTATGGATAATTAATAATCAAGGGACTAAAATGGTTCAAAAAAAATTTAGGGATCAAATTTGCAGATTTTGTAAATTAGAGACCAAAACTACAATTAAGTCTATTAAATATTAATATATACGACAAAGTTGTTAGCAATTGATGGCAATTTGACAAACCAGATTGTAATAGCTTATGTGTATGAATTGTACAAAAGCCATACATGCTTTATCTTTTAAGCCTTGATACTGACACAAACTATGTGCACACCTTGTATATGCTGGCATGCCACTTATATCTGTTTATAAGTTTTGTTAGAATTTTGTTGCCCCTCTGACCTTTAGTGACATGCTCAAACATTGACCCAATGGTGCAGGTTACAAACTATTTTGCTGTTAGTAGCCGATATGGTATTCCTGAGGACTTCAAGAGATTAGTTGATGAGGCCCATGGTAAGCATTTTTTATGCTGTACTGATGTTTTCTATTGCTTGTACTGACCATGTTGACGATTGCAGCTTTTAAGGTATTGGATAAGTTCTTTGCTCTTAGAAGTGTGTTTTTGCCATTCTGACAAAAAGAAATTTCAGTGAACTGAAGTGTGATAAGATGCTGATCTAAGTTGATATGTCCTTTGAATTCAGTTATGTCTGTTTTTTGTTTTGTGGATATAACAATAATTCACTTTGAAAGGGGAGAACACAAAAGCAGGTGGATCAGTAATCCTCCTTAATCTACGAAGAAAATAAAAAGAGGAAAGAAAGAAAATATTAACTCAAAATGATAAGTCCAACTTAGCAAAATCCTTAAAGTTGTTGGTATAGAAATGTGTTGATGCTTATATTGAATTTAGAAAGCGAGAGAAACAGAATATTTAGAGAATGAGAATGCTTTATATTTTAGTCAAATGTATGTAGTACATAGGTTATTCAAGATCTTCTTCACATATAGCCTCTTTTATAGACTTAGTAGAGACTGTTTCCTAGGCTAATATTAAATGAGTGCAACTTCCTTGACACTAATACCAAAGAACACTAAATGAATTTTAACAAGAGATACTTGAGCATACTATTATTTAATGCATTTACTGTATCATTTTGAACGGCTTAAAATCCTGGAATTATGCTCCTGTGAAGTACAATAAAATCCTGTGGAAAGAGAGCACAATGTCAGGCATTTTTAACATCCTGTACACACCCAAAACCTTTATAGTGAGTAGAGTTTAATCTTAACTGTTAAGATTAAAATTTGGAGATAGAAAGAGCATGATAAGTTATACTAGTTTAATTATTTGCCTTCATTACAATAGAAGGATAGCCTTCACATGAGACCATCAAGCTAACTGGATATTTGTCTAAATTAAAAGAAGACAGGAAACAAAAAAGCAAGTTAAGCCATAAATGGTTACTGCCCCAGGACATACGTTTCCTGATTTTGCAGTAAATGCTATAAATATAACAAATGTATAATATATAATGACGAAAGTCTCTTTGTATTTGTTGTGCGAGACTATTTTTCTAACTCTGCCTTTGACTGCACAGGACTAGGGCTGCTCGTCTTCTTAGAAATTGTCCATTCATATGCAGCAGCAGATGAGATGGTCGGATTATCAATGTTTGATGGATCAAATGACTGTTTTTTTCGTTCCGGTAGCTGTTCATACTGCTGAAACCTCTTTATTTAGTCACATGCAAGTTTTTCCCTTGTCATCCTCTGTTATATGAGGAATGATGCTTTCTCTGTTATCTGATGTCAATTATTGATATATTAAATTTCATCTCTGCTTTTTAAATTTTTTAAATACATGACTATCTAACAACTGTTAAAAGGTCAGGCATGCTGTTTGGACAAACTTTTTTGTTGTCCGATGAGATAGTTTTATATGTTTCCTGTGTATGATATTTCTTTTGGTTCCTTATTAAAAGAAGACAATGTATTGATTTTTCCTGCTCAGCTTTGCCATCAGTTCAATACCTGTAAATACCACTTTTGATTTCACCTTTCCTTGTTGAATAGGAAAACGAGGGCAACACAAATTTTGGGGAACCAGAATGTTCAAATATGGCGACCCTGATGTTTTGCATTTCCTTGTATCAAACTTGAACTGGTATATGCAATTGCAAAGTAAACACAGCGATGTAGAGTACACTTGTAGTTTTCTCTTTGAGCCATTGTCTTTTCTACCTGATTGGTTTATTAATTAATTATTTTATACAGAACTTGGTTTATTATTATTATTTGTTTATTGCTTCTTCATTTCACATATGCTAAATTACTCATGAATTGATGTTTGAACAGGTGGATTGTAGAGTATCAAATTGATGGATTTCAGTTTCATTCAGTTTCATCTATGCTGTACACTCACAACGGTTTTGCTTCTTTTACTGGAGACTTGGAGGAGTAAGGCCTTTTCAAAGTTTATTTGGTTTTTATACCTGAGTTTTGGTTGTTTTTTACAAAGATATTTTAGTTCCAAGACGTTGCTTGAACCCCAATGCTGTTTCTGAAGTCATTTTTATTATTGTACTTTTACAGTTTCAAAAGATTCTTTAAGGTTTCTTGTATGGTTGTCAATTTTTTGTTTGTTTCTCCTTGTGATACAACTTGACATTTGCAGAATGTCAAGTCAACTGATTTGTATTACTCAGATTGGTTTTAAAATAGGATAAACAATGATATTAAAAGTTGTATTGATTTTAAATGTTAGTTTCATTCAGGTATTGCAACCAATATGTGGACAAGGATGCGCTAGTATATCTTATCCTAGCCAATGAGATACTGCATTCTCTTCACCCAAATATTGTCACAATAGCGGAAGATGTAAGTATTTATGTTCTTTTCATTTACTTAGAATTTTAGATGCTTTTGCATACTTATGTGCATCACACTTCTTAAGAGTGAAAAAAACAAGTAGGCATTTATTGTGAATTGGAACTATGTGCATGCTTCCAAATTGCTAGCTAGTTGGTTGCACATATGGTCAAATGCAAGATAGAGTGACTAAAAGGAATGAAGGAAGACTAAAATAAACTTTTGGAGTAACCAGTTAAAGAAATTTTACTCTAAATGGGTTTTTAAAAGGAGATGGTTTTTCTTATATCTCATTCATATCATTTAATCTATGTAGTTAGCCCCACCTAGTTGTTAGAAGGCTTAGTTCTTTAAAACGGTTCATCAAGAAGGCTAACCTATTGAAAAGATGAACATTTGTCAAGATTCAGTAAGCTGATATAACAAATAAAGGTAAAATATAAACTATCTGCTATGTTTCTCTTTCTTTTTCTTGGGGGCGGGGCTGGGGTACTGAAAACGTGCTTTGTTAATTATTTAATATATCTTCTTAGGTGTACATGATGATTTGCATTTATTCATTCATTTTCTCTTGTTTCTTTATTGATTTGCATTTATTCATCTAGTTTCCCTTGCCTGCAAGCTTTGAGGTGCTTGTTTTTCTAAGTTTAGCTGTCATTATCCTGAGATCATCATATTGCTTTGTATAATATAATTTTTGTATCCATTATTGCTCAGGCAACATTTTATCCCGGATTATGTGAGCCCACTTCTCAAGGTGGACTTGGATTTGATTACTATGTCAACCTTTCTGTGCCTGATATGTGGTCAACTCTTCTTGATAGTGTTCCTGATTATGAATGGAACATGACTAAGGTTGTATACTTGACTATAATTTATCATTCCTTCATTGAATGAAATTTTTTGGTTGGTGCTGTTCTTTTATTAAATTCTATAATTTCGTTGTTGTTACTTCTAATGTTGTAGATTGTTAACACATTAGTTTCCAAAAGAGAATATGCTGATAAGATGCTTACGTATGCGGAAAATCACAACCAGGTAACTCACATTTTCAATTTCTAGAACTATGAGCCTTACTTCTTTGTATTCTTTTAAATTTAATTTTTTTCTTGCTGCCAGTCCATATCTGGAAGGCGATCATTTGCAGAAATATTGTTCGGCGAAATAGATGAGAATTCACATCACTATAAGGAATCTTTATTGAGGGGATCTTCACTGCATAAAGTATGCTGTTCACTATCCTCTAAATTTACTATTTAGAATTGTAAACAAGGATTTTGAAATTGAGAATAAAATTTTGTTTCCAACCTGTTTGTTAAAACATGCCTAACTATGCAGTAGGTTTAGCATAAATAATTCTGTGGGTTCTGCTTCTGATTTTTTTTTTCCAAAATTTCTTTCTTTTTCTATATTAAAAGTGACTCGTTTCTGGTAGATATATATCATGTGATGTGACTTTTCCTATAACTTTTATCATTCTTTATCTTCATTAATTTTCTTGACTTTTGGCTAGATGATCAGATTGATCACGTTAACAATTGGTGGTCGTGCTTATTTGAACTTCATGGGTAATGAATTTGGGCATCCAAAGGTATGAATTACTCATTAGATATGTACATATTAATCTTATTTGTGACTCTGATAATGTATTGATGTTTTGCCTGCTCCAGAGAGTTGAATTTCCATCATCAAGCAACAACAACTCATATTTGCTTGCTAATCGTTGTTGGGATCTTTTGGCCAAAGATGGAGTTCACCGTGATTTATTTTCTTTTGATAAGGTAATCTAATCTCTTGCTATAAAAGTTGTGTTCTTGGAAGTTAATTGGAATATTGAATTGGTCCAATCTGAACTGCATCAATATAAATGGTGTTTTAGAGTTTGCAAATATTTTTTTATTCATAAACAGTATAAGCTGCTAGTGTTGTGCTTTATGCACTATTCCAAAAGGAAAAAGTCCCACATTAGTTTCACCATGTTTCCCCTCCCCCTCCTTGCTTCATTCAATAATGGGTTCTCAAGATCTTTCTACAACCACTTTTTTTTTTTTTTTTCAATAATATTTTTATTTTTATATCCTTATCCGATGGTTTTTACTAATGTGACTGTTAACTTATCTCATATAATATTATGGCTTACTTGCTAATGCTAAGCAATGAAACTACCTGTCCACTTTTTTCAGGACATGATGAAGCTTGATGAAAATCAGAGAGTGCTCTCACGAGTTTTTCCAAACATTCACCATGTGAATGATAGTTCAATGGTATATTGAATTTTGTATTCCTTTCCCTTTAGGATAATTAGTGGCTAATTTTCATCTTCATTACTTTCTGGCATGTCCAGTGACCAACCGTTCAATGGTATATGTTCTTTTCTTCATTTGTGTGATGGCGTCAACCATGTTTTCTTCTGTTTATATATGCAAGCATATGGCGTATTTGTGTTATATATTTGTGTTGTTAATACTATACCATGCCAACTGGTGTCAATTAATGTATGTACTAAAGTAATCACTACTATTATTTGCAGGTCATATCTTATATCAGAGGTCCTCTTGTCTTTATTTTCAATTTTCATCCAAAAGAGTCGTATGATAGTTATAGCATAGGTGTAGAAGAAGCTGGGGAGTATCAAGTAAGTTTCATTTCATGATGAATTTTGTAAACTTGTGTTGTTTTGTTTTTATCCATGCACTGTTATCTTTGCATATTTTAATCTGTCTGAAGGCCAAACTTAACCATTTTACTTCTGGCCCTCTGAAGGGAGAACTAATTTTTGTTGGCACTTTTTGATGGTGCAGATTATTATGAACACAGATGAAATAAAGTATGGCGGTCAAGGAAAACTTAAAGAAAACCAGTATTTTCTCAAAACTATCAGCAAAAGGTACTCATGCATTTTGAAACTCTTGCCTGTAATCTTTTCTCTCTGTTAAGGATAATCATCTTTAATGTGTGCAACCAATTTATTGACTATTGACAGAGTTGATGGCCTTCGAAACTGCTTAGAGGTGTCACTACCCAGCAGAACTGCTCAGGTTGATAATTTTGTTGTTACATTTTAGCTTATTCCCAAGGACAAGATGCTTATCATAGTTATGCAACCAAATAATTGAAATATATCTAAGTTGAAGTCATTTTTCTAAGTTCGCATTAGCCACTACTTGGTCTCAATAACTATCACCAGTAAGAAAAAAGAAGAGAGAAACTAATCACATCTGATATTGTTCAACTCTATAATTTTTTGTTATAGTTATTGTTCTCTTGTGATGTGTGGATTCATAGGAGAACCTTTTTGAAATTTCAGTTTGGTATCCTCTCAAATGTCTGAGGAAAAACATCTTTTGTTTCACGAGACATTCATTTTAGGAAGAGTTTAATGGAGACTAGTAAATTTAATGCAGTTCACTGATTTCCATAGTCTGTGTGTTCAATTTTTTGTTGCTTATAAATGCAAACCGAGGTACTATTATACTACTACTATTAGGATTACTCATTGCAAAACCTTCAATCAGATGTTCATTTCAGTACAGGGCCAGCTCAACAATGTGTCAGACATAAAATAAACTTTAATAGAAACTTTTGAAATATAGAAGAGAGCTATCTGTTGGGTATTTGGCCAACACATGAACTTTTTTGCTTTATAAAAACTAATAGCAAATAATTATTTTTATTGGACCTAAAGCTTAATCTTTGATACCTTTATCCTTGAGCATGAATATGCATATCTTTGTATTGACTACCTGTGTTTAACACTTGACAGTACTAATCATAAGAACTTTCTACCTTTTCAGGTTTACAAGTTAAAACGGATTTTGAGAATATAGACTCACTGCATTTGTTCAGCCAGATTTTCTCACATTTTTCCATGGAATGCTCTTTGGTATATCTATCAATATAAGAAAAGTATAAGATTAAGCATGACCCTCAGCATACATGTACTACATCTACATGAAGGTGCAGATGTCAACTGAAAGGGTTAATGGGTAATCTTTCCAAGGTTAACACAGCTGGTTTGTGGATTGTACTATAATCCATGGGAAAGCTTTCAGGCTATGGATCCTAAATTTATAAAGATGCAAGATGTTAATTGAAATATGAACACTTCATGTTATAATTACATAAACCTAGGATCATGCTTGCAAACCATACTGATTCATGTGGCAATGTTAGGTTGTGTAGAGTTACTTGAGGCTTATGAGGTGGTTTTAAAGAGGATGAATTTGTAATAGGATTTTTCTAACATTATATTCATAAAGGAAAGGACAGTGATTGTAGACTGCAGTAGCTAAAGTCATTAGTTGCATAAGGACTGAATTGTTGGTTTTTAGTGCATGCAATAGTCCCTACAGTGAGGGAAGTAAAGGCATTGTAAGAATGCCTACATTCAAAATGAGGTGTTTTGAAATATTTGGAATGTATTATGCATTTTGGTTGTTACATTAATGGGGAAAATGAAACTAAACATTTTTATATAAAAATAATTTTAAAATAAAAGACAAAAAAAGTGTTTGCTTTTGTTTCAAGATGTTCAAACTATGTTAATTTGTCACAAAATATGTGAACACTACTTCACATTGCTAACATCTTTTTCATAATTTAGATTACAAAAACTATTGATAGAACTACTAGAAGAAAATAAGGGATGTATATGATTTTCTATACACATGTACATAAATCCAAGAATATAGTCACTTTTGGAATATAAAAATTAGTTCACATCATTCTAGATAAGAACCACCACAAATCAGTATTGAAATACTATTTTTTATTCAATATACATAAATCATACATTGTATCTTAATTATTCAAAAGCGAATTTGTCACAACATTTCTCAAAAAAATCATATTAAACATGTCTTTAATAAAACTAACACTTGATCTATTAGAATCCCCATTAATAAAATCAACATCAAGATCTTCTCTTAGAGTAATTAGTTACATTTATTATGGAAGACGATGGTATGCGAGTTTCTTTCAGTTTCTTGTTACTTAATATTTTATTTATATGATTAAATTATCAACAAAGCTAAAATATCTTCTTCTTTTGAGTTTTATGTTTAATACTACACGGTATCATTCCAGACATCTTCATCACACCCACTTAGGATTGATGCATTCCATTACGGAGGGAATGGTCCCGGCTGATACGTCGGGAACGTTCAACTCCAAAAAGAATTTTGAGGTTATTTCACCATGATATAAATACTTTTAAATTTGTCTCTAAAAGTTGTTGGTATGCCACTTAAAACAATACATATTTTTGTTTAAGCTAATTTTTGTTTATGAAACTAAAAAGAATTGACTTCTAGAATCATGTAGAGATGATGAAAGACTTATTTTTCTCTCTTCTCCATTTAATAAAATATTTATTGTGTTTAATGAAAATCATGTTTGGTTGAGAAGAAAAATAAAGCTAAATATTTTTTAATCAAAATAGTGCCTTTTACTTAAAAAAAGGAAAAAAATAATAATATATGATTTCATTTGATTCAATGTGTTAAGTGTAAGTGTAGTGTTAAAATTATGTTCCTTAATCTTAAAGATACTTAGACAACTTATTATTGCTTACATTTTAATACAATTTAGAGTTTGAGAACATTACACCAAACATATTCAAATTCTTTTTATTACTATAATTGAAGTAATAATTGCAAAAGATAAAATAAAACTATCTTAAAATCACAGAATATAGATCATAAGTCATACACTTCTAAACTATATCCTAAGAAGATGAAAAAGAATAATATTGAGAATAAATGCTAAACAGAAACAAGAATAAAACAAATAAATTGGGTTAAAAAGAAAAGAAACACAACAATGTACACAAATAAATATGTGGAAAAAAAATCAAGTTATTTGAAACTTAATTTTTATTGAGATGTGTCAATTCCTTACAAAAGACTGGTAGAAAAGAAAAAGAATAGAGAGGGCATACAAAACATTTGTTGTAATAAATATATTATTATTGTGAAATAAAGCTGTTTTTAATAATTTATTAGACATTTACAAACCTTAAATATAGATAAATCATTCCTACAAAAGTCAGTAATAATTATAATAATATATTCATATTATCATTTAATTGTTAAGAATCAAAGGAGTTAATATAACTATAATTATTTTACTGTCGTGTAAAGATAACTATTTGCTTTTATGGTTTCAGGAATTATTTTAAGAATTTTAGAACATGTAATTCTAAAGGTGTAACAAATTATTTTAAGGACAATTTTTTAATGTATTGATATTATTTAATAAATTAAGTATATTAAATTTCATTAGATTTATTGATATAGAAAATCACATCTCCATCAAGAATTCGGGTAATGAATATACACAACACAAACATTTATTTATATAAGCACTACAATTTTATTATATTACTACAAATAATTAAATAATATACTAATATATGAAATGTATAAGTTAAGAAATTAAAATTAAAACATTATTATTCAGAAATTCTTCATATTTATTAAAGACTTAAAATTTGTATTTCGTGTATTTTTTTTTTACTTTTTTCTGTTTTTTAATCTTGAATTTGGAAAATAATTACCTTTTATCTAATGATAATCAAAATTCAAATAACTATTTCAAATTATCTATGATAATATATTATTAGAATGCATACAATTTTTATGTCTTAAT
>Ga0123341_1000207_pt1 | contig 30438 bp, 18 predicted proteins | sample Turbeapinknodule_FD_89959 | JGI IMG/M metagenome (GOLD analysis project Ga0123341, IMG submission 89959) | Root nodule microbial communities of legume samples collected from Mexico - Turtle bean Mexico pink nodule | ecosystem: Host-associated > Plants > Roots > Nodule | place: Mexico: Nepantla...
TATATATATATTATCAATAAAAAAATTATCATCAGTATAATTTATAAATAATTATTATAAGAATTAAAAAAAAATTGTTATATAAATAGATTTTTGTGTGATTGAAAACAGGTCAACATATATATAGTATATAAAGAATTATAATTGTTAATAAATTTTAATCAATACGTATGATAATTTATTAATATTTATCTAGTGACATCTTATAATTAAAACTATTTTAGTTTCTCGTATAAAATAAAAATAAATATTAATCAGTTGCTTAATGGCATTTAAAAAAAACTAATTTTATTGAAATACATAAAAAAATACACTAATTTCTTATGTGCGGTGGTGTCTGTCTGCTAGACGAAAATAAAAAAAAAATATATATATAAAATATAATTTTGTGTAGACAAGGTGAAAGTCTAGCATAGTTAAAAATTTTGTGTAGCAAAAGGGCTAAGCCCACGCTTTTTCAAGTAGCCATATGTAGGTTATGCGCACGTAATATGATTTTGTGTGGCAATAGTGGAGGCTTAGCACACACAATATGATTTTGTGTGGTAATAGTGGAGGCTTATCTCACGGATATTTAAAAATGTGTGGTCCTTTCGTAGGCTAAGCTCACGCTTCTTTAAATAAACAATATAACTACACTTTTGTGTCATCAATGTGAAGGTTAAGCTCACACATATTTATAAATTGTGTGGCCCTTGCGTAGGTTAAGCCCACGCTTCTTTAGAGAAGCCCACGCTTCCTTTAAAATTGTGTGACCCCTCCGTTAGCTTAGCTCATGCTTCTTTTAACAAAATATATATTTGTGAGGGCAGCAGGTAGGCTAGGCCTACACAAAAAACTTTTATCCATCCTAATAAATATATTTTTTGTAGTGTAATGAGTTTCCTTAGTTTATTTGTGGCTCTTGGATCCGGGTGAACACGGTTCATCTAGATTGAAAATCGAGAAAATTTTGTGTTTGTATCCAGGGACTTGCGGGTAGTAGAGGGAGGGGAAAGGCAGAGAAAGTGAAAAATGAGTCTTTGCTGAGTTGTGAAGATTTGGTGAGAAAGTTTTACATTTTACCTTATTATCTTTCACCACCATGTGCCATAACAGTTGCAATTGCACGTAGTTGCAGATATTATTATGCACAAACTTTAACAATGAATTTTGTTTTAATAAACTAAAATAGTGCATTAATATTTATTTCATAATTTTTTTTTACAAATTATAACTCCAACACATTATCATAAATAATTTGTTCCATTACCGAAAATAATCTTTTAATTGCATACAATTATAATTGAAAAATAAATAATTCACAATTATAACTTTGTTCTAAATAAATTTTATGACAATCATAAATTTGGTTTGAAATTTTATATAATTTATATTTTTTCGAAGTTAGCTCGAACATGGTTCAGAAATAATGTTTCAATTGCATAAAAAATATTTTAATTAAAAAACAATTATAATTCACAAATAATCAATCAAATTAATTTTTCTATAAGTTTTTAAATACAAGGGTTAATGGGTAAAGTTACATTTTTATCAATTAAAAAAACTATAATTTCAATTATACATATCACATCACTCACAAATTTTTATAAATTTTCCACTTTATTTACCTTAATTCAAACACCCTAACTTTCTTTACACTTTCTCTTCAAATCATCTCATTTTCACTCCTTCTTTCTCACTCCATTTTCATTCCCTCATCCAAACACAACATAAATGGTTGTGATTTGTATCCAAAGAATTAATGGCAAAGTTATTTCTACGTCATCATAACCCAATCGCGATTCATCTTTTTTCTTGTCCATCAACTTATATCTTTGATTGGAATCACCAACTCACATTGGTCACTACTAATGAATAGTCCTTTTGATGCTAATTTGGTTTCAACCATACAAGTGGACTAATATGTCAACCTCAAGAACAATATGTGGACAGGGACGAACAATATGTGGACAGGGACGGGTTTTGTTCTGGTGAAAGCACACTTAGTTTTTTGGTCCAACCGTGAGAGACAAAAACATGTCAGAAAACCACACAACTTCTCAACCAATACCAGTGAGTCAATCAGTTTCCATTCAAGTGGCCTTAGGTGCAACCAAATGGGCTCTGGTGGGTCACAAATTTAAAGGTGCTAATTCTAGACCATACAATAAATCTTCATAACCACACACACCAATACAAATTATGGCTCATAACAATCCTTCAAGCATCTAATGAATCTTTAAGCTTAATCATTCATTACCCTTTTTTTTCTTATTTTTCTCCCTCCTTTTGTCAAAACTAGTTGAATCACCGTATTGACGTTTAGGCACAATTGGAAAAAAACACATGGCTTCAAAATATAGACACGTGTGGTTACGTGTAGAAGTGGCACCCCTGTCCTTTTCTAGTTGAACTCATCCATAGAACGATGACCCCTTGTTATAAGAAGGCTTGTATTCATCTGCATCAAGCTACACCATTTGTTCAAGAAACTACAAAGAAGCTTATCCCATAGAGCTTACAAAAATGTGCAAGGGTGCAGAAGGACAAAAGAAACATGATTTCTGCAGCAGCTTCCTACATGAAGAGAGAGATACAAGAAGTGGTAAATGTTGCGAGCTGTGTGGATTACAGGCTTCATTGTATTGTCAAGCTGATGATGCATACTTGTGTAGAAAATGTGATACAAGGGTTCATGGAGCTAACTTTTTGGCCCTTAGGCACATTAGGTGCTTTCTGTGCAACACATGTCACCACCTTACGCGAAGATATCTCATTGGAGAATCACTAGAGGTGGTTCTTCCACCCAACATAAACTGGGTCATAGGAAATCTTCCTAACAACAGAGGAACCTACGGAAAGTGTTCAAGAATGCATAACAACCCCTCCCTCTTGTTTTAACTTCTATCTTTCTTTCTTTTCTTTTCTTTTTTTCTCTTGGATGATCTGTTGTAATACAAAGATTAGTGATCCCCCTTCTCATTCATAAGGGGAAGAAGTGCTTAATGTTTTTAATATCATGATTTAAAGAAAAAGGAGAGTTGCTAATACAACTATATTCAATAGAAGGAAGGCTTAATACTGTTTTATTTCTTCCTTTAATCTCTGGTAGATATAGTTAATTGAATATGATTATTTTTATTTCAAGCAAAACACCAATCCTTAGCCAGATTCTTGCAATGATTATACCTTGTAAGAGTATATAAACTATGAAAGAACAGATACTTGCAGTAGGTTAGAGAAATTCAAGATTCTTTTGTATACTAAGGAAACTAAACGTGATTCAAAATATTTCCATGATTGAATCTTTAGCAGACACCAAAAACAGCAAAGGTTTTTCTCATCTCAAATTCTTTAGATTCTATTCCTTGTCAAAAGATGCTGCCAGCTTATAATGCTGTAGTAAATCAACCACAAACCTCCATTGTTTGAAGATCAAAGTGACATCTCACAGGTGTTCACTGTAAACATGCTGAATTGACACTACAAACTCGTCATATGGACCAAAACTTCAGCCTATGGTTTAGTTACATTCTCAGAGAACTCACAACAGTAACGGCAACAGTTTCTTTCTGATGACCAACATTCTTCTGACTCTATTTATGTAATATATAAAAACTGAACTGCTTGCTGTAACTTTGATCAGGAGTTACAAGTAAAACTTTAAGTGCATTTATATATGGATTTTTTTTTTTTTAAATTTTGTTTCAACTGAAGTGTCTTTTGTTAATTATTTCCTTATTTTCTAACCTAATTTTTAATCACATATATGCATTTATTAATTGTGATACAGGAATAAAAATAGTAAAATGGAAAAACTTACTACGCCAAAATAAACAAAACTGCATAAAAAAATGGAAAATCCAATAACTATTTTATTAGGATAGGAAAATTTATTGCATCTCCATACTTATACTTATGCACAATAACATGAAAAGACAGATAGAAAGTAACAGAAAATAACGGAGGAGTAGCTGAGACAAACTTCCCTTGAAGAGAGGAAAGTTTGTTCTTTGTACAATTATTAAAGAAAGAAGTATCATCCTCAGAAATAGAGTCATAGAAGCAATGAAATAGCTGAGGCAATACCAAAGATACAAATAGATGCTGCATGTCAAGAACAACGGTATCTCAATCCGTACATAGGTGATAGTGCTCCCTAATCTGATGAAAATGGGATAAACGAGGAGGTTCCAAATTATGGTGTTGTTGTCCTTGAACAATGGCTTAGGATGACAGAATAATTTCGTGTGAAGGATCCCTTGGAGGAAGGACCAAACTCAAAGCAGACAATGTGAGGTTGGCTATAGTTGCTTGCCAAACACCAGTTTCCCTTTTATTCTTTAAACCGGACGGTTAGTCTAGACACTCACACCATATCATCTTCCAAATTCAGGATGGATAACTATGTACATCTCTCAAAGCAAGGAAGAATATGCAGGCCTGCAAATAGTTGAATGATAAAATCCAAACATCAACAAAGAACACAAAAGATGATTTAACTCTATGTAATGCAATAAAAAGTCTAATCTTATTTGTCAGAAAAAGCAATGGTAAATAAATTAGGAACTATATAGGCATATTGCAGGACTTTAGAACACATAACTTTTTATAAGCACTTGGATATTAATCTTAACTAGAAAAAAGGGTATTCAGTTCTATCCTTTTACAACTCTAAGAAAAAAAGATTGTTAGATGTATGAAGTTGTGCTTATCTTACCCTGTGGGTTTATCTGAATTGGTAGTGACCGTGATGCCGTTTGAAGTCTGTTCAAACGTTGTGCTCTCCTTTGTCCCACACCTGTTTTCTCTTACACTTCCTATGTATAATTAAATGCAATGTCTTGGGATACATCCAATCCCTTCCTGTGCAATTCCCAATTGCAACACCTTCATATCTTTGTTTTCTTTTAAATACTAACCTGTTAAAATCTCTAATAGATCTGTATCAATCACCTAAGCAGTCAAGTTTTGAATCATTATCTAGCTGCATTAAAACTCTCCCACTTTCGCGTGATAAACAAAATATCCGTTGGAAACAATGCAATGTAGTTACAATGTCCAATGACAGACTAACCAGTCAGAAAAAGCATATCTTTCATGCAGATAATATTCTTAGACGTCCCTTGTCACAAGAGGGTCATAATCATATGCTTCACCTGCTTTAACAAATCTACCTTTCACACGTTTTCTTGTATCAGCCCTCGCTTTGCGAGATGCATATCTTATTTGTTTACCAAACCTGCAGATAAGAAATTAGCAAAGACTGTTGAGAGTCTCCACTCACCCTCGCCACAAAAGAAAGGCTCTCTAAAATGATACGACAAGGGTGAAATTCATGAGGTCTGAACATCTGATAACATGATCTTTCAAATATTAGACCATAATGAAGCATGGATATTCCGGTAGAGGTACAATTACGATACATAAAGTGCATGTAAATAGTTATTTAGATGCCAAATTATTATGTGTTGTTTTGTTAGCTCACAAAATCAAATGAGTGACTAGCAGTGCGTGACTTAAACAACTAACAGTTAAACCTCTGTCAGTGCATGCACATAAACTTGAATGAGCATATTTGTCATGAAAGTAAAACAAAATTGAATAAGAGTCTCCATTTCATTTTACCATAAAATATGTAGAGAATTAAAGGTGCGTACGTTCGAGTTTTCTTTTTTTCATTGTATCTCATTTTAGCTTTATCCCTTGCCTGTGGGCAAGTACCCTCCAAATTTGATTCCCAGGGGAATTCACCCGGCAGAAACATTGGCGATATACCCCCGTCTTGATATTCAGTAGAACTATTTTCACCCACAATGTTGCCTAATTGAAGAGGTATGCTTGAATGAACTTGACCCTGAGGAAATCCCAGACTGATGTTTCTAGTGCTGCTAGGATTCATAAGTGCACAATTTGTATTACTGTTCATGACCTGCATCACACTAACTGATCCACCAGCCCCGGATGACTGAAAAGCCACACAATCTTGTTGAATTGATGATGATGCCTTAAACAATCACGTGGCTGACAATTAGTTTTGTACACAACCAGTAAACCTTATACCATAAGGAAATTTAGAGACTAGAATCATAAAATGAGTTTTTAGAAATAACCTCTAAGGCACTCTCAATAAGTGAACTAGATTCGGTGACTGATATGTTTTTATCCATCAATAGACAGTCCATTCCTCCATCTTCAAGGGGGTATCTTGTGGCAGCTTGTGAACAGCCAAATATTTCATCAGCACTTTCAAAATTTATTGGAGCACTGTCCACATTCAGACCTTCACAGATTCCATTCCCATCACGAGTTCCTAGATCAGTACACTCCTGCGGCTAATTTGATAAGAAGTAATATTAAAAAAAAATTCTATCAGCTTTGGTTAAGAAGGGAAATAGAGAATTGCTAGGAACATGAAAAGAGCTTACTAATTCTCATATTGCATGTTCTAACCACTTTTGTCAATATTATAGTTCTTCTTTCCCTGTGAAATATTACATTTCAAAATATTTGTTGTTTTAGTGAAGTGTCACTTTAAGAAACTAAGAAGACATAATTTTTCCCCCTTATAACTTTTTCTTTGTTTCTAAGTATCTTCCGTTCTTTACTAAATGGAATTTTAGAGATTAGCGGAGTGATAATATTTCAAATACTTTAACAGTGGATAATTTAGTCAAGTGCAATTATACTTATAATTGAGGCAATTTAAAGAGTTTTCTTAATCCTTGTGCAATGTATGGCTTTATTTGACATATATTTATAAATGGAGGGAGCAAAGAAACGCACTGATAATATACTAAACCCTGGTGTGTTGTATTTACAAGTTAAAAACAATGCATATATATTGCTAACAAATGAACCAAAACACAAAATCAGTAGAAGGCTTACCTTTGGCTGGTTTGAGTCTCGAGGAAGGAAAAAAGCTTCTTCCTTGCAGAAGGGTGTGTAATTTGGATTTGAGGGAATGATGTGACATTGCCCCATCCAAGGTTCATATCTGAAACAAGATTCAATTTCATCCAACTTCTCACTCATCAAACCAAAGGAACCACCATTGTGATCAGGTTGCTCCAAACACTGGCTAGTGCAGCTCTCACTTTTTGGCAAAGTACCAACAAATTCCCAACCACCATGGGAGGAATTAACATCAAACACGAAGGACCAGATCCTAGAAAACTCAGCCAAAGAAGGAGAACCAGTGTAAGAATTCAACGTGAGGCGCCTATGTCCCAATGCAGAACAATCATTCGGGTTCCAGTCACAACCTTGACACGAAGACAACTTATGATCCATGCAACGTATCATTGCTGGCTGGGAATTGCACTTATCGCAAAGGAGGGAACGCGAATGCCTCCGAGACAAAGAATTTGCAGTGTGTACACAGCCATCGCAATGCAAGCAGAGACGAGCAGAATCTGCCTTGCAGTAAACCACAGCTCTCACAGCCCAACAAAACTCACACAGAGGTTCCATGCCCCTACAATGTCACTCATTATTCACCATAACTCAACTAAACTCCAACATAGCTGATAGAGACAGCTCAACTTTATTTGTTTATAATCCAATTCCGTTACACCATACTAGTCTCTTATGCTAAATTCAACCCACTTGTTTATTCTAATCCTCCAATCTGAATCATTGCTCCTAACCCTTAGCCATTTCCGATCAAACCAATCAAAACATCATTTGTTATGAAATGAACCCTTTTGAGATTAAATGCAAACAAAAAATAAAGCCACATGTAGAACAAATTAGGTGAACATTTTTTAACCCATATTATCTTATCCATTATCAAATCATAATTGTTGTTCACGTCATGCGCAAAATAAAATAAAATAAAATGAGTCTTACTTACCAGACCAAAGTTGCTGAAGCTTCCCTCCAGACCCAGCTGGTACAAAAAATTATTCAAGATCTGGAAACCCAGAACCCATGAATGTGACTGAAAGAAACAAAGGGTGGTGTAGATTCCGAAGGGTAAGTAATGTATGCGTTCAGATACTAGCAACTAGCAAGGTTACCAGTAACATTAACACAATCATGATTTTATTTATTAGGTTTGCTTTGCTAGGAGTGCCAACAGCAAAAGTCTGAAAATAGATTCTTTGCTGATGTGGACTGATTTGTGGAAGAAAATTTCAGCCATTGTTCTGACTGCAAATAATTAAGCAGATTTATCCGGACAGTGCTTCAAGTGTAAATTAATGCAAATGAAATATCACAAATAATATTTTGATTCCCTATGTTTTGATAAATATATGTGGAAATAATGAAGAAAAAGATTTTGATTTTGGTTTTGTGTGTTATTAGATGCACACAAAGAAAGTGCCAGATAGATTCGGATTTTTAACAACCTTTTATTTTATGCCATGTGTCATTGCCCCAGTAAAAAGGTTATATTATTTTGTTATATAAATAATATTCCTTAAACTATTTTAGCATATGTATTGAGTGTAATGATGAACTGAACATGCAGTGTCCAATGGCTACGCATACGAACCCTTTGTTGCTTCAGAAGGCCGCATTTATAATTTATTTAATATACTTTTTAGTATCTTAAAATTATAACATTTATTTTTTAAGTAAAACATATGAAAAATAAAATATAGATAATGGTAAATCTTCAATTGCATATAATCTATCAATATTAAATTTATCTAAAAACTAATTAATAAATATAATAATTTATTTTTTTTATACATTTTTAGTCCAAAAGTTTATACTATCAAATAATTAAAATAATTATAGATATATTTTAATGTAACCATTGTTGAAGTGATAACCAATTATTTACACGACTATGTTTAAATTAAATACCAAGATTAAATACTTAATTGAAGAAAATATATAAAAATAAATAAAAAGGATAATTTTTAAAGTATATATAATAAAAAATAAACATTTAAAAATATATTAAGACAAAAATTCCGATAAAAATTATTCCACATTACAAGTGATTTGTAGAGTAATTACCAAAGTTCAAAATACCGGTCTTCTTCCGTGACTGTTCAAATATTACGCGTTTGGTTTGTTCTTCGCAATCTAAACCCTCTTTCCGCCATGTGAAATAGCGAGCTACACAACCACGCAAGTAATCACGCAGACACTTCAATTCATCCTCCAACTAACGCCTCCTTTCGATTCGATTCGGTTCGGCTTTCCACTTCTTTGGATCGACATTCTCACGTTCAATTCATTCTTCGATTAGCTGAAAAATTGTTTTCGTCTCCGATTTCTGAAATTTAACAATGTAGCTCGTGCATGAATCGTGGTAGATGAACCTATGTTAATTTAGGCTATGCTTTGTGTCACTAGCAGTGTTGATTTGTTTAATTAGTTCAGTTTGGATTTGGTAAAGTGCACAAATTAATTAGTTACTTAGTTTATTAATTAATTAATTTTCAAATTTCGCATGTTGACAGATTATTAGGGGAATTGGAGGAGGGGTGCAGGTACAAGAGCGTAGTTGTTTGTGTTTTCTTTTCATCTATGTTTGGAGGTGTTGCAGTTCCTGCTAATAGTACACACTTACGCAAGTCTGGGAGTAGACCAGTTGTTTATGATCTCGGTAACTTCAATTATAAGTCCCTTAACAGCAGCTGTTGTTGTTTTAAGTTTTTCCTTGTGTTGGTTTGGTGTTCTATGAATACCATATAACTTCTAGTCGGTGCTGTCCTCAGATGAACACGAGGGGGAGAATGGCAGCGAGGAAGGTTTATTGCATCCCGTGGAGGCAGATGATTCAAAGGGTAGCGTGACAGCTGTGGGTGCTGCTTCAATGATGCCATCACCGGCCTTGTTGTGGAGATTCAAGGTTCTTACATTGCTTTGCCTTTCAGAAAGTGTTCGGAACTTTGTGTTAGTTTTTAATTAATAATTTAGAATGTGTTTAATGTTGTCATTTTAATAAACGCAAAATTTGTTTTGACTTGATGATGGAATGCAATTATGTTTGATTCCTTCCGGGAGAAAAATATGTGGTAGTTGACATTATTTATTTGAATACAGAATGACATAATAAGCTGCAATGTGACTTTTGACCTAGCCGTGTGTCCTCCTACTGTGTTACTTCTTTACATTTATTTTTCCTTTTACTTTCTTTCTTCAATAATGCAATTGAGATGTCTGTAGGTGCTATTGTTCCTCATTTGGGGCTTCATCTGTGGCAAGGTCAGTGGTATTTGTCTCTGCAATGTTTCTACTCAACTCCTGTGTGTTGTGGTTTGAGATTGAGATTGTGTGCCCTGTCCTAAAGTATTTCATCATATTTCCACAATCTTATTTGCCATGTTGGAAATTGCAGATTGGATGGGATTCTGTCATGATAATGAGTGCAGACAAGCGGGATTTGTTCCTTTATGAAGCATTTTTGTATTTTAACCCTCTTCTTCTAGCGGTTAGTTCCCCACCCCCCCTAACCCAACACACTGTCTCTGTGTGTCACTCTGTGTGATTGCATGGAGTCACCCATTTGCATATACATTTGTTGTATCATGTGTCTTATCTATTTGTTATGTTTCAGACTTTGATGGTTTGGCTGTGGGGAATCAACTTATGGTTTTTTGCTCAAGGTGGAGTCAATTATCCAAAAATATTTGATCTTGATCAAAATCATCTGACCCATAGAGAAATATGGAAGGTATCAACTCACCACTTTGACCTGTCTTGTTTGGCACATAAAATCAGCATTTTGTCTGATTCAAGGAGAATATTGGTAGTGTCATGACTTGCTGGGAACAATAGTATAGCACTATCTCTATTCGAATATTTGGTTTGCTCAAGAATGTTCTTGTATGTCATTCTTGTTCATTCTGTTTTCAAGTTTAGTACTTGAAATAAGCATTGAGTAGAATCGTAACTATAATTTTATAACTAGTAAAGTTAAATAAGGAAAGGACAAAAACTGAACTCTTCCGGTTTGCAAAGAATGACAATTTTGACCGGAGGGAATAGGGTTCCCTGTGGGATAAAATTGTATATTTTATTAGTTGTTCCATATTTTTTCCAAACTGAGGAGCGCTCATTTCTGTGGAATAAATGTAGGATTGGAATGATTGATCTGTGTACTAATTATACTTCAAAAAAATTTGTTTTTATTACTCTATAATTTTTACTTTAGTCTGCTTGGTTTTGCCTTCAATTATTGTTATTATATTTCTAAATTGGGACATATCCACGTTGTCATCCATTTCACTAATATTTCATTTTTCTCTCTTTACACTAACTCTTCATTTCCTTATTGTCAATAATTACTCTTGAATGATTGACTGAAATCATGTTTTTCCTATTGATTATTGCAGTGTGCTACATGGATGACAATTATTGTTCCAACCAGTATGACAGCATATATATATCTTTATTCTCAAGGAGAAGTCTCATATGCTGCATCACAACCAGTGTAATAGATGCATCCACTCGTCAGTTATTATGCTTGTTTGCTTGGATATCACTTTTTTTGGAATTTGGTTCATGTTAGGTAACACTTAGGTTTGGGTAAATAATTTTTCAAAAGCTTCCTTGGAAATCTTGCAAAATAAGCAAATATATGCAATTATTTCTTTAAAGTTAGCTGAACCGAACACTTTATATTGTAATTCATATTGTAAGTGTTTTATTCGCTTGCATTTTCTTTTTGCCTTTTGTTGAACAAAAAGTTTATGATGAACCAATCTAATAAAGTTGTACATTGCCTGCAAAATATCTTTTGCAAATGATTACTGATCATGTTACTGGGAGACAATTTTAATCATTTATTTATAAGTTAATATTATTAGAGTGGACTAGGACCCTAGTTTAGTGAAGAGAGTGAGAAACAAAAAGTTATTATGTAGGAATGGTGTTGTGCGATCTATGTACCCAATCTTGCGTAGTGGGATAAAGTTTTATTGTTCTTGTATACATTAGGTTTGGACATAAAAAGATCTACTTATTGTTAATCATGGTATTAAAAGCTCTATTATATCTGTTTCTTTTTCTTGTGGTGGGAGCAAGGAAGGGAGAAATATTGGGTAATATTTTTAGCATCATATTGGATGTTTTTATTTAAATACCTTCAAAATGGTTACTTAGCATATTTCTTTGTTTAAATTCAATATTGGTTTAGTTTGTGCTTGTTTGAAATCACCTGAGCTGTTCAGTCTGAAAAAGTAAACTCAGTTTCAATCATTTGTTAATAAAAAGCATACTCAATATCAGTAACTCAGTAAGCTCAGGTCAATCATCATACAGAAAATAACTTATAAATACATATTTTTATTTGTTGCAATATAAATGACTGATGGACATTTAATTCTATTTTGTGCTTCCTTTTTTTATCTTGCTGGAAGTTATTTTTTTAAATATCCTTTTACTATTCTGCAGGTGCTCTTATATGCTGCCGCTATAATGGTTTTGATATTCCCCTTTGATATCTTTTATTTTTCATCTAGATATTTCTTCTTAAGGACACTTGGGAGAATAGTTTTTCCATTTCAGGCAAGTTCACTCTTATTTGGATATATTGTGTTAGTAAGTTCTTACGGTATTACTCTCCAAATAGTAGAAATTTCTAGCATCTGGCTTATATTTATGATATGCATGAGGGGGCAGGATATATAAACCTCTAACATAGGTTGCTAGAGTCATATATTCACTTGCTTCTCTACATTCAGTTTTCATGAAAGTTACATAAGTACTCATATAACTTCCCTCTTGTTTGGTACCTGTAAAAAACATGTTGGAGCCATAGAATAGATGCTGACATGCTGTTCCAAGTCTAATAAAGTGACTAGAAAAGCTAGCAATTGTAAGTAATATGTCATTTAAAACACAATTGATAACCTTCTTATCGCAGCCTTTGTCTCGATAGGTGCATCCATCAACATACTATGTGCATGTGCACAAGTAAAACCCTCGAAGAGGCTTCATGTTGAACATTCCTTTAAGATATGTGAACTGTTACACTGTTTAACTTTGATGCATAGAAGAAAATTATTCTTGTTCTTTATTTACTGAGAGTCTTAAGACTTGATATTTGAGCCTAAACCTTGCTCTTGCTTTACTCTGTACCTTATGAATTGATGCTTTTAACATACTGTTGGAACTTGGAACTATGCTTGAATATGATCTAACTGTTTTGTCTTTTCATTAAAACAGGCGATATCATTTGCAGATTTTTTCTTGGCCGATATCTTAACTTCCATGGCAAAGGTTTGCTTCCTTTTCAATATTATATTTCTAGTAGAAAGGCCTTTGTCCTCCTCTTCCTTGTTAATCTTTATCATTAGGTTTTGAGCCTAGTCTATTTCATTTAGAGATTTGAAGCTATATGCTTTCGCCTGCATTTACTTATTTTTATTTTTATGGATACAGAGGTTCAACACTGACACAACCTGAGAGTTTAGAATTGACATAATCTGTTGATCTAAATTTTAGTTTCTAGTAATGCATAACTATTTTATTTTGATTATGGTTGTAATTTTATGCAGGTGTTTTCTGATTTGGAGCGTTCAGTATGTAGAATGGTCCATCAACAGGTTTGATTCTGAACATTTGCTTTTAAGGTCTTCTATTCTTGGTTTAAGAGTTTATTTTTTTTATTTTATTTTAGCAACTTCAGTATCCCATTCTGACTATTACAGAACTTGATAAAGTTCACGTGTAAGATGAATTCATTTTTATTTATGATAAGTTTCCTTGATTTCATTCAAAAAAAATTATATTTGGTTTTTGTAATATTGAGATTTGGAACTTGGTTACAATTTTGATGGTACTCACTGTTCTCTGTTCCACTGGAGCTTATTTTTTAATAAACAGTTTTTTCGACTTGTATATTTAGTTTTTTCTTTCTGTCGATGCTTCATTTGTCAACATAGGATGGCATTATTTTTTTTTTTTTGTAGGTTGCCACGATTGCTTGGTTGGAAGCTGATTCTGTTTGTGGCAGCCACTCTGTTGCAATCCCTTTGGTTCTTGTTTTGCCTTATCTTTTCCGCTTAAACCAATGCCTCCGTCAGTACAAAGATACTGGAGAGAAAACTAGTCTTCTGAATGGTAAGAATTCTGTGTTTTTAGAACTTATTATTTCCGTGATCCTCTAAATTTTGAAAGTTTCTGTAATATAGAACATTTTTTTCCTGTTTGGTATTTTATCACAAACGTATGATTGTGTCAATTGTCAAAATTGTATCAGACATAGTTTAAGATACAGGGAATGTTTCCATTGATTTATTTTATGCTTTGCTTCCAAGTGTTTAGGACTCCATTTCTTATTACCCATATTATTATTAGAAAGTGAGTTTAAGTTTAACTTATCCTCACAAAACCGACTTGTAAAATGAGGATTGTCTCCACTTATATACCGTAAATTGGTCTTATCTCTGGTCAATGTGGGATCTCTAACACAACCCCTCGTATGTTGATACATGACATCTCATGTGTGGAATTAGATATTTGTGGGTGGTTCAACAGTAACCCTATCGCGGGTGACACGTTAAGGCCAACAAGCCTTGTTTGGATAATCTCTGATATCATATTATAAAGTGAGTTTAAGTCTAATCTATTCTCACAAAACCAACTTTTAAGGTGAGGATTGCCCACATTTATATAATGTAAATTGGTCTTATCTCTAGTTGATGTGAGAGTTCTAACAATTATTTAGTGACTTAAATGCAATGTCACTATGTCAACTTTCATGAGCATATTGTTTGAAATTTTCTTAATATACTGTTTTAATAATTTCTAATATCTCATTTTGTGTCATTGAAATGTGATGTTATATATGTTTTAAGCTAATAAAAACTTGCTTGGTGAACTTAGGACATTTTTGTTATATTGAAATCATCTTTTGCACATGAAATAGTCTTTCAACTGTACTTTAAACTATGAGGCTCAGACACGCCTCTTAAATGGTGTGTTCGTATCGGACATACGTATCGGACACCGACACTCGTACAACATTTGTATGACACGTATCGGTAAATTGTCTAATTCAAAAACTAACACGGTTCTAACACAATTTTAAAAAAGAGAAATACATTAATTTTCTAAAAATTCAAACTTATTGTATAAAATTTTATTACGATTATAAAAATAAGGAACAAATCCTTTTGAATTAGCCATGAGAAACATCTTTCTGCTATAATAAAAACTGAAACATACTTGTACACATAAATTTTTATTGTCAATTTATATAATTCATAATTATATAATATATAGATTCGTGTCCCCGTATCCTACATTTTAGAAATTATATGTATCTCTGTGTCCGTGTTAGTGTCTATGCTACATAGCTTTAAAGTCTTCAAGTTTGCTTTTTTTTAACCCAATATGATGCATTGATTCTCATAATTTGATTATAGGTTGTTACGTGTAACATAATATAGAATGGGACATTTTTGCTGAGTTTTCTTGATGTGACATATAGATTTTGTTATGATTTTTCAAAATTGTTCTATTCTTATCAAAAGAAGAAACAGAAGGAAGCATAAAATATTCATGTCAAGGACTAATGACTCTCTGTATTTTGCTTTTTTGTGCTGTTTGTAAGATGAAATTTTAAGACTTCTCGTCCTTACATGGTCATATTTTATAATTCAATTTTCATGATTTTATATTATATTGAGAATGTGATTATGTAAAAAATTTGAAAAGTTAATTTTTTTTTTTCTGATTTTGTTTATAATCATTCTGCAGTTTGTATGTTTTTAGCTGGTTTTATATCTTTTTACATTGAAGATGAAATTCTTTAATTATGAATGAACAACTTATCATGTTTTTCAAATAGATGGTTTTATTGTCTTGCACTGATATTTATTTCTTTCGGTTATGGTTTCAGCTCTCAAATATTCGACTGCAGTGCCAGTGATTTTTCTCTCAGCCCTTAAATATCACGTCTTCCCTGAGAGGTGGACAAACTTTTATAGGCCTCTCTGGCTTCTGTCAGGTGTTTTGAACTCGTCATACTCCTTCTACTGGGATGTAAATCGAGATTGGGACCTAAGGTATGCCAGTGTTTGTCCTACTATATGCACTTTTAATAGTATCTTTTGAGTTAAGCTTCTAACTGTAGAGATGTAGATTCTACTGTCAGTAATGTTTTTATATCTTAGCCAAAACACCTTAAGAAATAGAAGAAATTATTATTTTTCCGGAAGTGAGTTTTTCTGGATCTGATGATTGTCGTTTGACTTTCTATGATCTAATTTTTGCTTTCTCTTTTGACAGTGGCTTCACTCGAATATTCAAGTTTAACAAGCCACATCTGTTCTCACATATGTTACACGGAAGGAGATGGGTAAGTCTTGTTGTATGAGAATAGCTTGAGTTCAGCAGTACTTTTTCCCTTGGAATTTGTCGTTATATTGCTTTTTCAAGGTAAACAGTGGGACCGGAGTTACACAAAAATGAATTTAAAGAGATCAAAATATTAACATTCATGGGACTCGGGGCTGTCAAGAAAAAAATGTTGTGTATGAAGAGATCAAGTATGTATTACAGAGCACGAAAATAAGAAGATAAAAATGATTTTGCAGTTATAAAGTTTTAAATAGGCCATGGAATCCTCATTTCACAATAAGCCATCCGTTCTTGTAGGAAATATCTATTCAACCACTAATGATAATTCTTCATATGCGTATAATCTTATCAATGTGATTCTAGCCAGTTTACTGAATTTATGTAAGAGTAAGAGTGGAGAACTGAAACAAAGAACAGATTGTTTTCTCAATGTGCTGAAGTTGTTTACATATACATACAGGTTTACTTTTGGGTGATTGGAAGCAATTTGATTTTGCGTTGCACGTGGACATATAAGCTGTCTGCCCATCTTCGTCATAATTACCTCACCGTGTTCATAATTGCTGCTTTGGAGATTTTCCGCCGCTTCCAGTGGATCTTCTTCCGTGTTGAAAATGAGTGGAACAAGATGAATTCCAAATCACACCCGTATCTCTCACCCAAAGAAATCCCAAACGATGAAGAGAAATTACTTCATTCCATTAACTACAGTGTATAGAATATGATGCCTAATACTTTGGCAGTATCATACAAGGTATATTTCAAATATTTTGATGATAGGGGATCTCCATTCCTTATGATTCCACTGGCTTGGCTACCCCTCGGTATTAAATGTCATTCTTTGTTCACAAAAAAGAAAAAAAAACAGTTTATTCTTACTGGGCTCCAGCAATATCTTATTCCATACTACAACTGTTTTATCACGTATAGCAAGACTTCTGGTTAATAGCATCGTTTATTTATGGGCCAGTATATGTCGGGTGTTCGTAAGGGTGAAAAAGAAAATCTGATATCGTAAAACGGCAAAGCAACAATCCTTAAATATATAGTAGTATTATTAGTGGTCTCTCTGGATTAAAAGTCGGCTGCATCATGGATCCTTAACCGACTCTACAATCCAACACTAGCAAAACATGATTTTGCCCGTGCCTTTTGGCCGGTAGCTATCATGTAACTATTATGAAGTAGCTGAATTAACATTATTCGGTCACTGCTTCGACATTTATGCTTCTAAAAGTTCCTTCAAAGGGGCCTAGTATTTGTGGCGTACGAAGATCTACCTCCAGTTTTGTTCACACGCGAACCAAGCGAGTAAAGTTTACGTTGCCAGACTGTATTCTCGTGCATGCCTTGTTTTTATCCTGTGACAACCCAAGGGTGGGGTGGGGACCCCCGATTAAGAATATTAGTGGCTCGAGATTTACAAGGTAAAGGATGCTAAACTTTCAATCGCAATCCTAATATTTCGTTTGTGGTAGAGCCACACACGTCAGGCATACCGTCTGAGTGGTTTCCCCAAACTAGATAACGAGCAGGTTGCAACTAACGCCCCCTTTAGTCTTTAGCCACTCAAATAGTAGCCATGGGCATCTCCAAGTATAACAACCTTTGGTGAAACCACCAAGAATGGCCTAAATGTTAACAGCAGGTGGATACAACAGCAACCATGGTCGGCAGCTGCTGCCGGAAACCAGCTTGTCCGAGCTGAACTTGCCCAGAGTGCTCTTTCTCCTGTCTTCCATGTTAGAGAAGCTGTTAGCTCGCAATGAAAAACTTGTGGATGTTCTGAGCCAGCAGCTGGATGGACTGAACTGTAGCTCAGTAAGACTTGGTAACAGCTTGAATACTTTTCATGGCGTAAGAGCACCAAACATAAGCATACCTAAGTACTTGGAGAGGATATACAAGTACACTAACTGTAGCCCCTCCTGTTTCGTGGTTGGCTATGTCTATATAGACAGGTTAACACATAGACACCCTGATTCCCTTGTCACATCCTTGAATGTGCACAGACTGCTAGTTACCAGTGTCATGGTCGCTTCCAAGATGCTGGATGATGAGTGAGTCCCTGCTCCATTTCTTCCTCCTGACATTTTCTTATGATTATGGCCTAATTTCCTTGAACAATTCCAAATACCATTTATTTTATGCCACGCTTTAAATTGCATTTAAGTTGCGTTTCTTCATATTGTGAGAAATTACAGATAAACACTGCCGAAATCAGACAGTCTTTAAAGTAAAACCTTAATCTTATGCATTTTACATAAGATGTGGTGTTGAGCAACACAGCTGAATAAAGTGAAGATGAGTTTTAATAGCTTACACTTTCATGAACCCTACAATTAGACAATTGCTTTATTGTCTTTATTCCGGTTGTCTATTATTGTGCCTTATTCTTTGCTTTTGTGAGTTGTAGACATTATAACAACGCCGTTTATGCTCGAGTGGGAGGAGTGAGCAATGCTGAATTGAACAAGCTTGAGTTAGAGTTACTCTTTCTGTTGGATTTTAGAGTTGTTGTGAGCTCTGGAGTTTTTGAGAGCTACTGCTTTCACTTAGAAAAAGAGATGGCTGTGAATGGCACAGGCATGAAGATTGAAAAGTCATTGACACCAAAGGCTATGGAAGACCTCGAGGCTGAAATATCCGTCGAAGATAAACAAAGCACTTCCCCACCTCAAATTCTACACTGACATCATCGCTGGTTGTTTCTTAGTCCTTCCCTTCCTCTTCACAACCTCCCAGTAATTTGATCATTCATGCCCCAATTTCGTTTCTTCTATCTCATGTCCATGTCATAGCTTCTCATACCTTCTGCCTCCTGCAAAAGAAAAAAAAAACACTACGTGATATCATTCTTACCAACTCTATCAATTTGGCTTGGCTTTCACAACAAAATTTTTTCTCTCTTTTTCATTTCTAGAGAAAGCTTGTTATTCTTGAAAGTGAAATGTTATCAAAAGATTCTTAATTCAAATTTACGGAATCCTTAAAGGAAACAATCCTTGTATAGGGTTTACTTACTTTTGAGTCCAGTTAGATTAATTTGGAACAAAACTTTAAGAAACTAGTAGATCATGATCATGCACAACAAAACTGAAAATTATTGAAAAATACAAATTTCAGTGATTCTCACTTCCTAAATCTTAACACAAAAAATTGTGTTGAAAAAGGTATACTAACATTCTCCTGATTGAAATAATTGAAAGTTCAGTACATTTTGACACACAGAGTTCAAACCTAATATCATTTGTGATCAAATTAGTAATTTCTTGTATGTTGTTCCAGTGTTTTTACTATCGGATTTCTTAATCAGTTTAAAAAGATGCTGAATGGTCGGAAAAAAATATCTTGAAATTGAATTTGAGTTGAATCAGAATTTCAAATATCAAATTAATTTATGACATGAATGAGTATTAAACTAAAATTATTTGCTCATACACTATAAATTAGAATAGATAATTTGAAGAGTGCAGCTATTGCTCTATCAATTAGACATAGAAAGGCAATTTGAGTATAGTTAAATAGGTCAGTTTGAATATAATGAATGTAATTTAGGTTGAGAATAAAAAGTGAAAGTTATTTTTATATTTCATTATATATTATTCATTATAAATTTAAAATATGATTTATATTTGAACATATATAAATATTTACTTATTAAAAAGTAAAAATGTTTTTATGTAATGTACAAAGTAAAATACTATTTACTGTAACAGTATAATAATATAAAGAATTATATTATTTATACATTCACTAAGTATGAGAATAAGTATTTTCATCCCTAATAATTTAGTTTTGCGCCAAATAAATAAAAGGAAAAGAAAGGTATCTACTTTTAAAGGTATAATTACCTCTTTGGTCTCTATATTTGGATCAATATTCAATTTAATATAGTGGTTTTAAAAAAAAATCAATTTGGTCATAAGGTTTCTTAAATATGTTTAATTTGGTCTCTTCCGTTTAGTTTTCACTAATGGTGTTAACTATTGATGACATTGGTTTGCACATGGACTAAACAAAATTTTAAGATTTGAGCTGAGCGAAATTGGAGAAAGAAGATTGAGGGAAAGGAAGGTGGAGGTGACCGTGGAGGCAGAGGCGGAACTGTATAAAAATAATGGAAGAAAAATATATGTTGGTTTCTATGTCTAAATCTCATCATCAACCAATTCACTAGCAAATGATGATGTAAATTGTTTAAAATGCTATTTTGTTTTGTTAGTCATTTTCACTCTTCAAATAACAATCACTCCACCCCATTAAAAAAAGAGAGGGAGGGACGGTGGACACTAACGGTGAAGGCAACTACTCCGACGGCAGTGAGTGCGACGATGACGAGCGAAACGGTTGCAGGTGGTGATTGCGATCACAAATGGAGAGAGTGAAACACGAGCGAAACCACCATAGTCGTCTCCACCTCCCTTGGTTCCACCACCATAGACGTCACCGCCTCCACCTCCCTCTCTCTCAATCTTCTTTCTCAAATTTCAAAATCCTAAAATTTTGTTCAGTTCATGTGTGCAAACCAATGACATTGTGCGCGCCACGTCATCAACAGTTAAGTTATTGGTGGAAATTTAACGAAGGATCATATTGAACCTTTTTAAAAAAACACTGAGACCAAATTAATTTTTTTTTAAATCACTATATTAAATTAAATATTAACCTGAAATGTAGCCACTAAAAAATTAATTATATCACTTTTAAAAAATAAAATAATTTTTTATTATATTATAAGTTTTCATGTGTCTCGAACCCATTGAAAGAAAAAAGTATTATGTGAAATGGGAAGCTTTTATATTTGTCTTCTTTCGCCTTATTAACTAATTATTGTCAAAAGTTTTTCTTTTTTGTATGTTCGACTTTGAAAATAAATCTGCTGTAGTTTGAAAACAAATTTAAACAGTTTCTGCTGGTGTTTCACTCACACACTCTCGTGTCTTATGTTTTTTTTTTCAATTATAAACTATTATATATATTAAATTTATAGCGGCAAATAGTTCATACAATTTATGAACAGATAGTGTTTTACCACTACAAAAATATACAATTATATTTTTTTAAAGTATTTTAATAATTCAACTTTTTCATTGAGTCAAATTTGATTCTTTTAAAACTTATTATTATTTTTATTTTAAGATACAATTTTTTATTGACTTATTTAAGACTGGAAATAATTGTTATACTTACATAAAAACCGTATAATTCGATAGATGTTTAAAAAACAGTTATAAATGTAATGAAAATTAATGAGCTTCACGAGTTATCCAATAATTAAAAAAATTAGTTTATACACACAGCTTTCAAATAATTTTGAAATCAATCTTATAAAAATCCACAAATGATCATATAAAATGTAGTTACTTGCATTGAATAGAAATTAAAACTGTGGTGCAATAAATAAAAACTGTGCCGCAAGAAAAAAAAAACTGGAAGACGTTAATTAAATTGATTTTTTAATGCATTTGATTTGCAATAAATAAATGAGAAATGTGAGCATGAAATTTGGTAATTTTCCCGAAAGAACGTAACGTTAAATTGAGAAATTTGGAGCAAATCGGTAAGCTCTGACGGCAGCTTATAGCGGTCGTTGACGCAAACAAATAATCTGTTTGGGTTTGGCTTTCGAACGTTCATTCCTTTTTTTCTCTGCAAAATCCTCACACTGATCGCCACTCAGCAATTGAACTTTCCCTCCGATTTCAGCATTCCGGCGACGGCGAGCCATGGCTACCGGCGGCAACGGTGACTCCTCCAAACAGGAGCTCATCCACCTCATCAAACGCTTCGGAGCTTATGTCACTTTCAAGATCTCCAATTTTTTCCCTGTCTCTCTCCACAACCTCGTATTTCTATTCTCCCTTTCTCTCTCTATACTCGCTTCCTTGCTTTAACCTCAATTTTACTCTTTTTTAAATTCATTAATCGGCCCGTCTTTCGATTGGATCTGATTTGATATTAAAATCTTATCTTTTTGCTAATTGTCGCTTGCCTAATTCGTAATTATTCGTTCCTGTTTTTTCTTTCATTCACTCTGTTTGAAGTTTCGATTTGGGTGCTCTCTTTGACCCTTTATCGCTGAATGAATGATTGTGATCCGGGTTTGTGTAATTCTCATTTCTAGCTCTCAAATTTTATTTATTGGTGATAAAACTCAACTGGGTTTTTTTTACCTAGTTAATTTATTGTTGGGTGTGGGTAGAAAGGGATGGTTTTTATGTTTTTGTCAAAATTGAAAAAGAAAAGAAAAGAAGTTTCTTCTGATGCATCATAATAGGTTTGTTAAAATCGGTGCTTCGGGTGCTTAAAAATAGAGTAGGGAAGATGAAAATGATGATTATTCTCTGGTGCTACTTATCTGTTTCAGTGAAGGTGTATGCTATAGATGATCAAAGTGTTGTTTTGGCATTTGTTTTGAACATGTCTGTTCCAATGATTTTGGCAATACTATGCTGGGTATTAGGATATACGCTCTTTTGGGGCAGTTGCTGGTCTTGCTGTTGCAATTGTTTTCACATGGAGGCTGTTGAGAGCTCCCTCCGGGTCTCAACGGAGGCAACAAAAACGGCAAGGTGCTTCTTCTAGCAATCCTGGAGTCACTACACATTCGAATTTGTCGGTGGTTCCTTCAGATGCTTGTTCACCCTCAGATGATTCAAGGACACAAAATGTTGTTGATGAGTTCTTCCAGCCAGACAAGGTAGATTTTTTGGCTTTCCATTTTGGATGAGTTTGGTAGCTTCAAGGGTGATTGGCAATTCTGAGCTTGCTTTTTCTTCAACTTTTTCAGCCAACCTTGGGGCAGATTGTTAGGCAGAAGTTGAGTGAAGGAAGAAAGGTAATGGAAGATGTTTTTTCTGTTATTATTGTGGACTAATGAGGCCATACACAGTTTGTTGTTGTTATGGACTTATAGAAAACAATGTTTCTTGTGATCATAAGAAACCTCTATCTTGGACAACCACTTAGATCTTAATATAATGAAAACTGTCATAACTTTACAGATTCGATTTGCATGACATTTGCACGGGTTGGGCAATCACTTTTTTAAGTTCTTTTTAGTCTGAAATAAAACGGTTTTGGAAGATTGTTGTAAATTGTTCTTGTTTTCATTGCTATTCATTCTTACATAAACTTAACAGAAACTGAATGAGAGGATGACGTCAAGTGCTTTAGCCATTGTTATTAAATGTGTGCCCCGTGACTTTCTAATTTCCCTTTGATTGATAATCAAATGGCTGTAGATTTGCATAAGGGGTTCTCAATTGCAGTTTATCTTGAGGTAGAGGTGGGCTAGTGATGACATCAAATTGCTCCTAAAAAAAGACCTCTTGTTGATAGAATGAGAATTGTTAGTTATCAACAGTCTTTCAATTTTAATTTTGAAGTTCAATGATTGATGATAATCTCCTTACTGAGTGCAACACAAAATATATATATACTCATTAATTTAATCTAAAATTGAAGGTTGTAAATAAAACTATTTAGAAATAGAAGCTATTTCTTATGCTTACTTTGATGTGGAAATTTTATTCTATGTTCTTTATTTTGTCTATGTTGGAGATCTCACATCAACTAGAGATTTTGGTCAAATTATAACATATAAGTCCAAATTTTAAAAGTTTATATTATAGGTGGTGCTAATAGTCATATACTATTATTATTCATATGATAAACCTGAATAAGAGATGTTGCGTAAATTCTTTGTGCCACATTTTTTTGTTATAATTTGATTGACTTGTGATGAAATGAGGAACATTTGTTACACGCCAGTGTTGTTAGTTATTAGATGTTGGCATGTGACTAATGCTTCCTAACTGTTAGGCCAATGTGTGTATGTACTATGTAGGTAACTTGCCGTCTTCTTGGAGTGATCCTCGAGGAAAGTATTCCAGAGGAACTGCAGGTGATGAATTTGCCCCTTTTGTTTACACTTTTGTTTTATGACATCAATGCAGAGAAAGATACCGATGTTATTCATTCTGTTCTTGCCAGAAACAAGCCACTGTGAGATCCTCTGTGCTAGAAGTATTATTGGAAATAACAAAATTTTGTGATTTATATCTCATGGAACGAGTTCTGGACGACGAAAGTGAGGTGCGTCATTTGTCAGCTTATACCAGTACCGCAATGTGTCTTATCTGATGAATATAATGGAATTACTTAACACTTCACATTACATGCTGAAAACCTTCTTACTTTCTCAAAATGTTCTTCACAACCAAACAATTTTGTAAAAGTGAGCAACCATATTATATAGTTTGCTTGGGGCAACATGATTCATTTTAGTCCTTAATGTCAAATGAAGATTATTTTACCTATAAATTGAAATGTAATTTTCTGCTATTAGTCCTTATATATTTTTTTTAGAAGACCATTTAAAATGTCCACACAGTGGTTATTAATATAATTTATTATTTCTACAATAAAGCAATTTACACTACTTTTTGCGAAGGATTTTTTTTTTAAAAATTAACTTGAGGTTTTAAAGTCAGAAGGTAAAGTGACTGACTTACATTTGCAGAAACTAAAGTGGGGGTTAACTCTTATTTACATCATGGCATCATGCTAATGTTAAGTTGTTGAGATGGTACATATCTTACTGATGTTAGTATTAGGTGCAAACTAAATTTTCTCAGTTCTAATTGCTCTCCTGCCACCTTGTAGTATGTCTTATTGTTAAAATGTTTAAACACTTTATATATGGACTATTTTTTCAGAAAAGAGTTCTTGTAGCATTGGAAGAAGCAGGGGTATTCACTTCAGGTGGTTTGGTCAAGGACAAGGTATGAGAACGAGCATGAAGCAGTTACACTATTTTTTTCATTGTAAAACTTAATGACTTTCTTGCTGTGATATTTCTGGGCTCTGTCTCAACCGTTTTTTATACAAACAAATATTTCTCACTATGTGAACATCCTTTTGTATACAATACACATGTTGATGGACCATATGGGAGTATCTATTTCATTTTTATTCAAAATGTATTAAAATTATCTGACAGAGATCTCCTCTATGATTAAAAAATTTGTATTGCAGAAGACATCTTGATCAGATATGTTCTAAGAAACATCTTGATCAGATATGTTCTAAGGGACATCTATGCTAATCTAAAGAGTACACTTAGAGAGAGAACATTTAGTTTTTTATCTTTTCACTGAAGAATTTTGATTAATGTCGAGAATACCAAAGATAGATGGTAAAATATGTTTCGGGGTCATATGTTGTTTGCTATTAGTTTTCTTAAGAGGTCCGTGAAGCCCTAATTTCTGAAACCATTGGCTGGGACTGTTTCTTCTCCCTCCCTTCAAAAATTATGTATGCTTGATCAACAATCAAGAAAAAGGGGGAGACAAATGTTGCATAAATTAATAGCAACAAATAGACATTGACAAATCCAGATTTGTAGAACACAATTGTCTTCTGTATATATCTTATGAATACTTTCAGTTTCCATGAATTGAACTCAATGCTTACTGTCTACCTTGCTCTTGCGTTTCTTAATAACTTTTATGTACTCTATTTTGATCTCTGCCACCTTCATGCAGGTTTTGTTCTGCAGCACAGAGAATGGACGGTCATCATTTGTTAGGCAATTGGAACCTGACTGGCATATTGATTCAAATCCTGAAATTGTCTCTCAATTAGCTGTATGTTGCTATATACATCTCAACTTTATCCCTCAAGTCAAATTCAGACTGACATATGTTACTATCATTATTGTTGTTGAAGCTACAGTATCACAATGCTTAATTTTATCCTCTAACTATTAACAACGAATTATGTTGCAGAGGTTTATCAAGTATCAACTTCATGTATCTCCTTATAAAGCCGAAAGAACTGCTGCAAATGTGTTCAGTGCTCCATCTCTGGAACAGTTCTTTGGATCCATATGACTCTAAAACCACTAAAGATCAAATGTTATTCATAAATGTTTCCTAGTTTGTTCCTACGTGCATCTTGGTTTTCACATTCACCACAAGTTTTTTTTTCAGTTTTTCTAGATGTATGAGAACAAAGTTAGTTTTTTGTTGAATATTTAAGGTTCTCACTCTAGTTAGGTGGAATACCTTGAGTTATGAAGATGCTTTGAAGAAGTTTATTTTTTTTTTCTTTGGTTTGAAATTTGTGCCTTACATTGTATCCCATCCAGACATTTTAAACTGGCAAGGCGGCAAGTTTTACTGGATGTTTGTATTTTATCTTGTTTCATTACGAGATACCATCATGAATCATATCCCTAATTGTCCTCCAACTATCAAAGTGGCTGTGAAAGATGTTTGTTCATTCTTGATTGTGTAAACTTTGGTCTATATTCATAGTTGGTAACAAGAACAAACCTCATGACCAATAAAAATCAATAGCGTGGCTCAAATAACACTATACTTTATTTGGTATCATTAAAATGAACTACACTGGCCAATGAAAATACATAGTTTATGAAGTTAATCTTTAAACTGTTTATTTCAATATTAACGTTAGTCAAAAGAAATCTTAAATTTAAGTATAAAGTGGTCTTGATTGGGTCCAATTTGCTAAGACATGTGGAATCTTACAAACGAGTTTATTTGTATAATTTCATTATTACTTTTACGATGAAAATAGAGGGAATCCTACTATAATAAAATTAAAATAACGTGGAGATTGATATTTCACCAGTTTAAAATGATCTATTCAAATCAATTTGTAGGATTTTTTTTTTGTTCGGACGGGAAGAACATAACTCATTTAAACTCGTGGGTGATGAATATATGACAATCCTTCTTCATCTTCTCAGCTGCACTTCATATTCAAAAGATTTTGATAGTGCATATAGTCAAAAGGTTAGAGACATTTAAGGACATTTACTACAATAGTTGAACACTAGCTTAACATTGTTTCATTAACACATTAACATATTGGCATGATTTTTGTCGATGAGCATAAGTTTTTTTTGTGGAATCTTCTTAAAAATGATATCTATGAGTTGCAGTATGTTGTGTCAATCTAGAATATATATATTTTTATTTCTACAATTTAGAATGCACATATAATTTTCTTTATTTCAAATTCTACAACTTAATGCACAAAATCATAATGTTAACTTTCAGATTCTATAATATGAAAAGTCACTGATTCCAAGTTCCAAAATTATAAAATAAAATTCCAGTAAAAAGGAGTAGTTTTGATGTTTTCTAAAGTATAGATATGTGGGAAGAAAACGTGGTATTGAGGAAGAATTTGCGTGTGATTTGTCCTTTGTGTGACTAATGTGATATAGTTTTTATACCCTTTGATATTGTATTGACTTGTTTGTAATATGGTGTTGGTTGGTTACTTAAAATTAATAGTATGAGGGTTTTTTTTTCTCAAACAAGTCTATTGATGAGCACTTTCTTCTAGTAGGATAGGTAGATATGATGGAAACTAGTTTTACGATGAAAATTGGGTTATTAGTAATACTTTAATTATAAAAGTCAAATGGAGATCAACATTATTAGAACTAGCGGAAAGAAACGTATGTGCATCATATTTTTTTTATTATTATATTGTATATTATTATGTGTATTCATATCTTTTAAATATTAAATGTTACTAAATAAAAATAAGATATAAACATTTTTTCTCAAGTTTAACCTACTATTTTAATAATTAAGTTGCAGTAAAAAATATATTAAACAAATTTAAATTTAGAACACAATAAACATAACCAATTTTGATTTGTTGTTAGTAAAATAAAACTAAAAAAGAGAAATATAATAATGAAAACAAAAAAAGAAGAATAATAAGATGATAAACTCCGTAATAAACCTTAAAAAAATATTTATTTTTTAATTCCTTTCCTCCCATCCACAAGAATGTCGTATTCAAAACACATTCATCATCTCCGTAGATGCCCACATCAACAATAATGTCAAGATAACTATGTACCTTAAAGTAATTACGTCACCATTGGTGAATCACTAATTTTGATTTGTTGTTACTAACATAAAACTAAAAAAGAGAAATATAATAATGAAAAAAAAGAATAATAAGATGAGAAACTTTGTAACAAACCTTAAGAAAATATTTATTTTTTAATCCCTTTTCCTCCTTCTCTGTAAGAATGTTCGGAACGCATTTATCCTCCCCGTCGATGCCCACATCAGATATCAAGTTAACTCTATACCTTAAAGAAATTAAGGTCATCATTATTGTGAATCACTAATTTCGATTTGTTGTTACTAACATAAAACTAAAAAAAGAAAAATATAGTAATGAAAAAAAAAGAATAAGATGAGAAACTCTATAACAAACCTTAAGAAAATATTTATTTTCTAATTCCTTTTCTCTCTCCGCAAGAATGTCATATTCATAACGCATTCATCATCCTCATCATCGATGCCCACATCAACAATGGTGTCAAGATAACTGTTATATCCTAAAGTTTTGGGATTTTATTAATATTATTGTTGGGTTGTTAAGATTTAATTACTAGATATTGAGATTTAATTAGTTAGGATTTAATTAGTTGAGATTTAATTAGTTGAGATTTAATTAGTAGTTTCTATCATTTCTCATTTATCTTTAGTGGGAATTTAATTAGCATAACTTATCTCTATCATTTGTAATCTTTAGTACTCTATAAATAGAGTATTGAACTATTATTTGAGATATGAATAAATATATGCCCTTGTTTCTTTTTCTCAATTCTCTATCATATTCTCTATCATTATTCTTGTTATTGGTATAATCGGAAGCCACCTAGGTTCCCTTTGTCCAAAGCCTAATCGTTCTTCGAAATCTCTTACGAGAGGACCTAGACGCTTCTACACACGATCATTCATATCAATTGGTATCAGCTAGGACCTTCCAGTACTTTCAATGGCTAGGACCTTCCAGTACTTTCAATGGCAGATTCAACCCACTTCACTCAAGCGGCTAAGGAGATGGAAGATCGAATCTCCCAAAGGATGGATAATAGGTTTCTGGAACTCGCGTATACGTTGAAGGAAACCTTGACTCTTTCTATGAAAGACACCATGCAGGAATTACTTACTCAATCTCGAGGAGAAGGGCCTCATGGCCTCTCCAATGACAATATGGGGTTTGGTGCAATTGGCGATGATCCCATGGTTGAGTTGTTGCGCCTACGACAAAAGACTTCCGTTGATGCCTATCATGAAGAGTTCAATTCAATCATTACAAGATTGAAGTTATCTGATGATCATATTCTAAGGTGCTTCCTTGGTGGATTAAAGAAAGAAATTCAGATGATGGTAAGAATGTTCCGACCTAAGTCTCTACAACATGCGTTTACCTTGGCTAGGACGTATGAAGGAACTAATTCAAGCAATTCGATGGCCAATATTCAATGCGGCCCCTAAACCCAAACCAACACACCACTTACCACCGGAGTTCATAGCAGAACGTAGAGACCTTCATTATTTTTGTGCTGAACCCTACTCAATGGAGCATAGTAGGGTACACAAGAAATTACAGCTTCACATCATGGAGATGGAGGAAGATGACTCACATGATAGTCCTCCCAGTGATGTGTTTCTATCATTTCTCATTTATCTATAGTGGGAATTTAATTAGCATAACTTATCTCTATCATTTGTAATCTTTAGTACTCTATAAATAGAGTATTAAACTATTATTTGATATATGAATAAATATATGCCCTTGTTTTCTTTTCTCAATTCTCTATCATATTCTCTATCATTATTCTTGTTATTGGTATAATCGGAAGCCATCCAGGGGTTCCCTTTGTCCAAAGCCTAATCGTTCGAAATCTCTTACGACACGATCATTCATATCAATAACTCTGTACCTGTGCAATCTGAATGCTCTGTATTCTGCCTTCAGTGTACGAAAATGAAAAGCAAGAGTAAAAAAATAAAAATGAGTAACATTAACAATTAAACCACCAAGAAAAGAAGACTCACTTATAGAGACTAACGTGGGGGGTGCATGCTCTTCTTCTTACTCTTATCTAAAAGAATGAATCTTTTTATCTAATGGAAGTGATATGAACTAAAGAGATAAAGTGAGAAAGAGGGAGGAGAGAAAAATGATAATAAAAATTCCAAATATAAATTCAAATTGAAAAGTAACTGTGAGTGAAAACTGAAGAAATAAAGATATATTTCAAAAAACTAAATTCAAAACTGTTTTACGTTAAAAAAAAACTCCATTCTGATAACTGTTTTAATA
>Ga0123341_1000209_pt1 | contig 30361 bp, 22 predicted proteins | sample Turbeapinknodule_FD_89959 | JGI IMG/M metagenome (GOLD analysis project Ga0123341, IMG submission 89959) | Root nodule microbial communities of legume samples collected from Mexico - Turtle bean Mexico pink nodule | ecosystem: Host-associated > Plants > Roots > Nodule | place: Mexico: Nepantla...
AATTCTATGGGATGTTGTTTGCTTCATTCCTGGTAATGCATGGTGAGAATCAGGTGTGAAACTGTAAATGAAGGAAATCTTATTATTCTTTTTCTTTTCTTCTCATACTTTTGATCCTTTTACTACAACTAACAATTTTCATTTCACACTAATTTTGTTTCAAAACTCTTACCATAAGATAACAACAACCAACAAATAGCATAACAAAAAGTTATAAAATACTAATGTGATTGACAGACAAAGGTACTGTGTGCAGCAGAAATGTTTAAACATTGATCTTATTTGATTTTCTTCTTCTTCTTCCTATCTGTTTCTATACTTCTTGAATTCTTTCTTCTTTAATTTTTCTTGTTGATTCTTCTTCTCGAATGGTTTTTTTCTTGGATTCATTTTAAATTCTTGAATGGAGTTTGAAACATCACCTTGATCACTGGACCAAGACTTGCTTGCGAATTTGGCATAACTCAAGAGTTAGAGCGATTCTCAATTAATCAACGAACAAATAAACGGTGATTACAAAGCTAAGAAACTTTACCTGCAAAAATACTATCATATTGCTAAAGATGGGGCAATTTGATCAATTTGGAATCAATTATGTGCCAAAGAACACAGTGACCGTGTTGACGTTCTTTCTAAGTTGGCTAGCACGAAAAAGGCTATCCAATAAACCTTGTAAACACCGAATTTGGACCATGAAGATGTATTACAACTAACTTCGATATTCCAAAATATGTTTAACCACATAGTAATATCTACCTAAAATTCGAATAACTTAGATAGGTCCACATAAATTGGATATATAACTAATATTCAACTGCTAAATAGTTAACTATATCTTTTAGGCTACATGATTTGAAGTATTTAGATTGAAAATGGTGTCATGTTATCTAACTCAGTGATCAATCATCGAAGGTTGTTCCTTTCAACCCGAATAAAAAAAACAAGGAAATGAATGTCCCATACTCAAATATCACCTAAAAATATTAAATTGTTGACTCCAAAGTAGGGTTGTCCAAAAACATTTAAATTTTAAACTAAATCAAATTATTGAATGACACAATTTTTTTTGCATTGTTTAAAATAAAAAAACACACTAAATTGTTGGGGTATTAATTTCGTTTTTAAAAATTAAATTACTCTTAGATAGGACAGTTGATATTAGAAGATATACTTCAAAATAGGATTTCCCTCAATAATAATCTAAACAATTTATATAGTTGAAACAATTAGAGTAGTAGAATTTAGTTTACTTAATTAAACTGCAAGGTTTCCAATTTGTGATCAATTGTATGAGTTTGTAATTGAAACAAAATCCACCATGCTTCTTATGCTTGTGCTTCTAGCCACCTCCACTTTAATAAACAAAATTGAATCCAAAAGAAATGGAAACTGCCATTGACTGAGACAAAATGCCACCTTATAATAATAATATGAGAAGTTCAAGGTAATCTAATTAACATAATCTATTTATACTTTGTAATACATGTTATGTAAAGTCAACTCAAAGCTTTCAGCTTAATCTTTGAGTTTATCTACTTCACGTTTATTCAAGCTTGATTCTCCCTTCCAACACACTGACCAATCGATCCTTAATCATGCCAACCCCTTCTCTAAAGGCTGCATCCACCTATGATGTGTTCCTCAGCTTCAGCTGGGACACACGCAATGGTTTTGCTGGCCATCTCTACAAAGCTCTTGCTCGTAGAAAAATCCACACTTTCATTGATAACATGGAGCTTCCAAAAGGATACCCAATCATAACAACACTTCTCAAGGCAATTCAAGGCTCCAGAATTGCCATCGTTGTGCTCTCTCACTACTATGCTACTTCTTACTACTGCTTAGAGGAACTTGCAACCATGCTTCACTGCCGGACAAAAGGGTTGTTGGTTATACCGGTCTTCTATAAGGTTCGCCCTTCTGATGTCCGAAACCAGAAAGGTAGTTATGAAAAAGCATTGTCTAAGCTTCAAGAAAGGTTCAGAGATGAGGAGAAGTTGCAGAAATGGAAGATGGCTCTGTGTCAAGTAGCTAACTTGTCTGGCTATCATTTCGAAGACGGGTACACCACCTTACCAATCTTTTTACTTCAACTTTCATTGTATTAAGTTTGAGAGAAGAAATATTTGTTAACCATGAAAATATTTTCAAAACATGAACACACGGCTTTTAGTTTTGATGTTATTTTGTTTGAAACAGGGTTGGATATGAACACAAGTTTATTGAGAGAATTGTTGAGCATGTCTATCACAAGATTACTCGTCCTTCTTTTGTACATTTTGTGGATTACCCAGTTGGACTATATTCACAAGTACTAGAAGTAAGGAAGCTTTTGGATTGTGGATCAGAGGATGGTGTTCACATGATAGGAATCCATGGGATGGGTGGGGTAGGAAAATCAACACTTGCTCGAGCTGTCTACAATGATTTAATTGCTGAGAATTTTGATGGTTTGTGTTTTCTTGAAAACGTGAGAGAAAAAGCAAACAAACATGGGTTGGAACACCTCCAAAGCATCCTTCTATCACAAATATTAGGAGAGAAGGACATCAACTTAACAAGTAAGAAACAAGGAATTTCAATGATAAAGAACAGTCTGAATGGGAAGAAGGTTCTCCTGATTCTGGATGATGTTGACAAGCTCGACCAATTAGAAGCAGTTGGTGGAGGACGTGACTGGTTTGGTCCTGGCAGCATAATCATGGTCACAACTCGGGACAAGCAATTGTTGACAACTCATCAAGTTACAATAACATATGAGGTGAAGGGATTGAATGACAATGATGCTCTTCGGCTGCTTAAATGGAAAGCTTTCAGAAAGGAAAAGGCTGATCCAGATTATGAATTAGCCTTGAATCGTGTAGAACCTTATGCTTCTGGCCTTCCACTGGCTTTAGAAGTAATAGGTTCCAACTTGTATGGAAAAAGTATACAAGGATGGGAGACCGCTATCAAACAATATGAAAGGATTCCCAAGAGGGAAATCCTAAATATACTTAAAGTAAGCTTTGATGCTTTGGAAGAAGAAGAGAAGACTATTTTTCTTGATATTGCTTGTTTCTTTAAAGGATGTGCACTGACAGAGGTTCAAGATATACTTCATGCTGATTATGGTCCTAGAATGAAACATCACATTGGCGTGTTGGTTGAAAAATCACTCTTGAAATTCGATTATTTTGATGATAGATTTACTATGCATGACTTGCTACGGGACATGAGTAAAATGATTGTCCGGATGGAATTACAAAAAGAGCCATGGAAGAACAGTAGATTATGGTTACCAAATGTGACTCATGTTTCGGATTATAACACTGTGAGTGAGACTAGTGAATGTTTGGTTTCTTATCTTAATTAATACTTTTTCACTATCTATCATATTCTCACATCATGAACTATCTTTTGCAATGACAGAGAACCAGTGAAAGTGAAATTAACTATCATGATTTCCTCAAATCTGACAAAAAAGGATCAGTGGGATGGGATGCAAACACCTTCAACTGGATGAATAACCGCCAAAAATTTCTTAAAACACTTCAATTTGTTTTAAGAAATCAAAATTATTTTCCGCAGATTTGGAGAGCATTGAGATGGAACAGATATCCTTTAAATTATTTAGCATCTGAGTTGGATAACTTATTGAAGGCAAGTTTAAACAGTAGATTTTTCTCATCTTGAAAATTATAAATCAACTTTTAATTTATTCATTCGGTTCTTATTTATTTTTTTCCTTTATTTTCTTTGCAGAAGTTCGAGAATCTAACTGCCATAAAATTTGAACAGTGCAAAATTTTGACTCAGACTCCTGATGTATCTGATGTCCCACATTTAGTGGAACTTTCATTTAAAGGGTGTGAGAATTTAATTACAGTTCACGACTCAGTTCGTTTTCTGACTAAACTTAAAATATTGAGGTTTGTTAGTTGCAGCAAGCTTAATAGTTTTCCACCTCTCGACTTCCCCTCTCTTGAAAGACTAGAACTTACAAATTGTTCCAGTCTTGAGAACATTCAAAGATTGACCACAGGTTTCAAAGTTTTTTTTATCATTTTTATTTTACTTCCAAGCTAAATGACCTGACACAACCTGAAAACTGACCAAATTAATTGGATTTGTGTTGTGAAAAAATTTGAAGTTTCCGAATATACCCAAAATTAATATGGATTATGTTAGATTCTTATAGCAGTGTTGGGGAGCATAATAGCTTCTTGGTTTGGATGAGTGGCTGCAATTCCTCTCTTGAAGCAGTTTCTTATCCGCAACACTGAAGATGCCATTTTTTCTTCCCCTTTAGTCTCTCTGCACCTCTTTGAAACTATATATCTCATGCAGCCAACAACAATGAATCAGGATTGTGGAGCTGACTATTCAAGCCATTGCAGTTGATTACACCTGTCAATTCTGTCTAGCCGTTAGAGTTTGGTCCTGATTCACATAAGCTAGGATAAAAAAAATCTACAGGTTCAAAATACAAATTAAGTCCCATAGACTAGGGCTAACCAAGCCATAAATCTTATTTAAAAATTAAAATGAAAAAAAAATTACTTGAAAAATATTTATACACATGAAAAATATTTACTCAATCGAATCAATGACAATATGGACAAAGTCCGGTTAGACTTAGGTTGAGTTCGGCCGGGCAACCACCATGTCAAGCTGGTCAACATGGATCTAGGTTTGTTCGAGTCTGAGTCAGGGAGAAAGGGATTGGGTCTAAGTCAAACCAAGTTAAGCCTGATCACAATCATGTTCAACACGAGTTAGGATAAGTTACGTTAGACCAAGTCTTGGTCGGGCTAAGTCTAGGTCGAGCCGCATTGGGGAAAGTCAAGTCAAACCCATGTTGGGTTGAGTTGGCCCCGCATAAGGTCAAGTTAAGTCGGGTCCACCTCGGGTAGAGTCACGTCTGGCCCACCTAGGATCGAATTAAGTGAGGTCGGGTTAAGTCAAGTCAGACCCATGTTATGTCGAGTCGAGTTGGTTCCGCATCATGCTAAGTTAAGTCGGGTCCACCTCAGGTAGAGTCATGTTTGGCACATCTAGGGCCGAATTGAGTGAGGTCAAGTCGAGTTAAGTTGGACCCTTATCAGGCCAAGTAAAGTCAAACCCATGTCGGGTTGAGTCGTGTTGGGCCAAGTCAAGTTAGGAGATAATGTGCGGAGTCAAATCTGGCCAAGGTTTGGTCGAGTTTATTCGGGTCCACATTGCACAGAGGTGAGTCAACCCACATCGAGCTAAGTCGATTTGAGACACGTTAGGCATAGTCAAGTTGGGCCGCATTAGGTTCAACCATGGATGACCAAGTCGAGTCGAGTTATCAAGTCAAGTAGATTTAGGCCCACATTGAGTTGATTCAAGTTATGCTCATGTTAGGTAATGTCAAGTCAGGTCAAGCCAAGTTAGACGCAACTTGAGACAAGTCTTGTCGGGCCTTTTTCAGGCTGAGTCGATTTAGGTCACATCAAGCCAAGTTTACTCGGGTCCATATTGGGTCAAGTTAAGTCAGACTCCCTTAAACCAAGTCAGGTCTGGTCATTCAGGTCATGTTTAGATTGAGCCATGTTAAGTCAGGTGGAGACAGGATCAACCAAGGTTAGACCCAAGTCAGACAATGTCGACTCGTGACGAACCCAAGTTGAGTTGGCCCTAACCTTCCAATTAAGTTTCAACTAATAAAAATTAATGAAAAACCAATATATAATTAATGTGAGATATTTAGGGATCAATTTAAATATTTTAATGACTCGTATACAATTCTGAAAATATAAAATTTAATTAAGTATTTTAGTGGACAACCTACTTTAGTCTTCACCCTAACCTACTTTATGTGGGAGCTTTGAAGCTTGGGACTTTTTCAACCCTCTCATTTGGGGTGTCAATAAAAAGGAATTTATTGTAGGAGTGAATTAAGATTTGACCATAGAAGGTCAAAATTGCAATGCTATTGTAGATTTTACTGAATTGCACCTCTCAACTTTGTTATTACTGTCATCATCTATCACCATACACACACATGTTGATGCTGTTGTAATCTTTTACTTAAATATTAATAAGTTTATTGTTGAAAGAATTTACCTAAGAAATAAAAATAGTATTTATTATATTAAAAGTATATATATTTCCAAAACCATGCATCACTCTATATATACACACACGTTAAAAATGGCTAAGTAGTTTTTTAATGATCTAACAATTATAATTTCTTAAAGTTTTGACACCATAATGTACTATGATATTCTAATTTTAAGAACTGATTTTTTAATTTTAAGAATCAATTTTGTTGATAAAACTTTTAAGAGACTACTACAGCATGATATGTAGTATAAGCATAACCTATGCACTAGTCAATGTACTAATTTATAATATAAGCATGGATACCAAGTTTTCTTGTTAGTTGTTAGGATGAACACTGAGGTGATGGAGCTGAACTGAAGTAATAATTTTATAGTTATGGAGATTAAAGAAAGAGAACTTTTTTTAAACTAGTTTGTTGACTTGACTTTATTTGGAACTCATATCTGTCTTCTAGATCTTTTGTCAGTTCCTATTAGATTAGAAATTGAATCATTTTGTAACTTATGCTTCTTTGCCTTCCATTGTTTTGAAAAAGAATGGGAATCTGCTAAAAATCAGTATGACTCAGTTGGACTGGAGTCATGTTCAGAAGCATTCAGCTACGATGTGTTCCTCAGCTTCAGAGGCTCAGACACAAGCTATGGTTTTACGGGCTATCTGTACAAAGCTCTTCATGACAGTGGAATCCACACTTTCATTGATGATGAAAACCTTAAGAGAGGAGAGCAAATTACACCAACAATTGTGAAAGCAATTGAAGAGTCCAGGATTGCTATCACTGTGCTTTCTGTAAACTATGCTTCTTCCACCTGTTGCTTAGATGAACTTGCAACCATCCTTCACTACCTTAAGAGAAAAAAACTGCTGGTTTTACCAGTCTTTTATTATGTAGATCCTACTCAGGTGCAATTGCAGAAAGGAAGTTTTGGAGAAGCCTTCACTAAACATGAGGAGAGGCTCAAGCATAACATGAAAAAGTTGATGAAATGGAAGATGGCTCTGCATCAAGTAGCTAACTTGTTTAGATTTCATATCGAACATGGGTACCCCACCATGCCTTTACTTTATAATTTTGTTGGATTAAGCTTCACTTGGATTTATGATTTGGTGTTAAATTTAGAAGAGAAAATAATTTTTTCTTAACCTTGACATAATACAAGGCTTTAACTTTAAACTCACCAAAACTTTTTTTGAAACAGGGCTAGATTTGAATATGAGTTTATTGAGGAGATTGTGGATTGGGTCTCCAGAAAGATTAATCCTGCTCATTACCCAGTTGGACTAGGGTCACAAGTGCTAGAAGTAATGGAACTTTTGGATGTTGGATGTGATGGTGGTGTCCACATGATAGGGATTCATGGAGTTGGCGGGGTAGGGAAATCAACACTTGCTCAAGAAGTTTATAATAATTTGATTGCTGACAAGTTTGATGGTTCATGTTTTGTTGAAAATGTGAGAGAAAAATCAAACAAGCATGGTTTACAATACCTCCAAAGCATCCTTCTTTCGAAAATACTTGGAGAGAAGGACATCAAGTTAACAAGTGTGCAACAAGGAACTTCAATGATACAACGTAGGCTCCAGCAAAAGAAGGTTCTCTTGATTCTAGATGATGTTGACAGACAGGAGCAATTGCAGGCAGTTGTTGGAAGAGCTGATTGGTTTGGTCCTGGAAGCAGAATCGTAATCACAACACGAGATGAACAACTGCTAGCCTCCTATGATGTTCAAAGAACTTATGAGGTGAAGAAATTAAATAAGAATGATGCTCTTGGATTGCTTAAATGGAAAGCTTTTAAAATGCATTACTATGATCAAAGGTATGAGGAGCTCTTGAATCATGCAGTAACATTTGCTTCTGGCATTCCGTTAGCTTTGGAAGTAATAGGTTCCAACTTGTATGGAAAAAGTGTAGAAGAATGGAAAACTGTCATCCATCAATTTGAAAAATGTCCTAACAGTCCAGTCCAAGCGATACTTAAAGCAAGCTTTGATTCTTTGGAGGAAAAAGAAAGGAGTGTTTTTCTTGACATTGCTTCTTGCTTCAAAGGATATGAATTGGCAGAGGTTGAAGATATACTTCAAGCTCATTATGGTCAGAACATGAAGTGTTACATTGATGCATTGGTTGAAAAATCTCTAGTAAAGCTTAGTCATGGTACAAAACCTTGTTATAATAGAGTTACATTGCATGACTTGATTGAGGATATGGCTAAAGATATTGTCCGACAGAAATCACTGATAGAGCCAGGTGAGTGTAGGAGATTATGGTTACTGGAAGATGTAAGAGAAGTTTTAAAACACAACAGGGTGAGTGAAGTTCATGAATGGTTTGATTTAACCTTTTTTATTATCATATTATCATGTCATAGTTGCTGTGCTTGTATTGTGGTTGGTTCATGCCTTTTGATTAACAGGGAACTAGCAAAATTGAAATGATATGTCTGGATTTCCCAATATTTGATCAAGAAGAAATAGTAGAATGGGATGGAAAGGCCTTCCAGAATATGCAAAACCTCAAAACACTCATTATTAGAAATGGTAACTTTTCCAAAGGTCCAGAATATCTCCCAGATAATTTGAGAGTGCTTGAATGGTGGAGATATCCCTCAAATTGTTTACCATCTGATTTTCATCCAAAGGAACTTGCCATATGCAAGTTACCCTGCAGTAGTATTTCCACAACTGAGTTGACAAACTTAATGAAGGCAAGTTTAATGAGTGCATTTTCCTTATCTTGTAAATTAATAATCTGATCATTATGAGATTATTCATTCAAATTTTGTTTTCTTTGCAGAAGTTGGTGAATCTAAGGGTTTTTAATTTTTCAAATGCAAATTTGTAACCCAGATACTCAACATATCTGGTTACCAAGTGTGGAGAAACTTTCATTTGAAATTTGTCAGACTTGAATTACATGGTTTTCTATATAAGCTTGAAGTATTGAGTGATTTTGGTTGCACCAAGCTTAGGAATTTTTCACTCATAAGTTGATCTCTCTTGAAACCTCCAACTTTCATGCTGTTATATCTTGAGAGCTCTCCATATACATAAGAAACAAATGGAAAACATAAGGGAACTTTATTTCCAGTACACTCCCATAAAAGAATTTCCATTTTCATTTCAAGACTTTACCTATGTCTGTCTAGTTGTCGAATTGTCGAGTCACCAAGTAGCATTCTCATGGACTGTGGGCAGCAGCAATGGATAAGGAAGCTGGTGATGAAAAAGTGAGGATTTTCAATGGTATATAGCTTTGTCCTTAAGAATGCAAATTGTGTTGATTCTTTTTTCAATAGGTTTCACATGGTATGTTCAAGATTTAGACCTATCCAACAATAATTTCACAGTTCTTCGTAATACATTTTTTTTTCAACTTGTAAGGATGCTAGATGTGACCTATGGTTTTCATTAATGGCAATGGATTTTCCTTTGATTGACTTGGTGGTGTGTACATGTCGGACACTAGCACGCGTATAACATTTGTACGACACGTATCGGTAAAGTGTCAAATTCAACAAATATTTTTTAGATTACTTAATAATTATAGCACAGTCCCAACACAATTTTAAAAAGAAAAAATACATTAATCTTTTAAAACTCAAATTTATTGTATAAATTTTTATTATGATTATAAAAATAAGGAACAAATCCTTTTGAACGAGCCATGAGAAGCATCTTTCTGCCACCAGACAAAACTCAAACATAATTTTTCACATAAATCTTGATTGTCAATTTATATAATTCATACTTATATAATATATAGATCTTGTCCCCGTGTTCTACATTTTTTAGATTACACGTGTTGTAGTGTCCGGTCGTGTTCAGTGGTGCTACATATCTTAATCCTTAAAGGAGACATAGTCAGTGTATTTAAACTGGAAAGTAACAGGGAGGATATTCATTTCACTGATCCATTTGCAATAGAAATTGAACAATCATCTCAGCAGTACGGAATCACAAAACCATTAGCAGCTAAAGTAATAAGTTTGTGGACTCGCAAGATTCACACACGGTAATTGGGCAACAGAAACGATGTATAGTTTTATATGATAGAGTGATGTTCGATGGAGTTAAAGTTTGTAAGTGGCACAATAAGTGTCAAAGGTAAATCATCCCATCTCATACTTCATCACAGTAACTCATTTTATTTGAACTTATTATTTTGATCTGTATAAATGGAAGAAGAGAAAAGAAGTATCAGAAGCAGAGTGATCAATTATGGCACATGATTAATATTTCTCTTGAACAATATATATTGGAATTCAATTTGGTGTTTCAGTATGACAGTGGATTGTGAATTAGATGTAAGAAAGTATTATTATAAGTTTTATCTATGAAGTATGTTAGTAAATTAATTTTACTTGATTATTCAAGAAACAGGAAAATTGGTAATGTTAGTAAGTTACTTTTACTTAAACGAATGTGGTAGTTTACCCATCTGGTTAGTGTGGTGGGACTTTTTTTAAAGAGTGAGTTTTTGTCTAGTGATAAATGTTTGATCCAACACACTTTTTATCTGGCTTGCTTATTGTCTTCAGATTTGTAATAAACACCTCTTAGCTTTCAATTTGTGTTGTAAACTTCGTTCCTAAGATTGATTTTACTTGCGAATATTTTTTCATGCTTTGTATAGAACAGGTGATACAAAATAACACATATATCCCTCAGACAAATGAGATTAACCAATTTAGTAATACAATTTATATGAAACAACTCCTCATTGCAGGGGACAAAACTATCATCTTCCTTTGGCATTTAAGAAAAAAGCAAGTAAAAGCAAATGTGATGCATATTATAAAGCACTGAAATAGGAATCAATTTAAATTGGAATTCCAGATCTAAAATCTAAATTAAACCAGTTGACATGCAATACTAAGACATTCATCAGAAAGATAGCCATACAAGTAAACACAAAACTATGTGTCCCAACTCAAGAGTGAATAAGCATCATGGTAACCATTCTGCTTATACAAAATTTTCAAACATACTAAATGAAAATGCTAAAAGTAGCCAAAGTAGTGTTATGGGAAAATCTAAACAGTACAGTTACAAAATTGAACTGGTTTAAGTCTTTCTCCTTCCTGATCATCCTAGCACTTAGAAGGAAACAGTTGAACCTGCGAAAAGAGAGTTTAAGGTGATGTAAATGTTTATTGACTGAAATATGAAAAGTTCCCTTTCCCATAACTATCAGAACTTCAAAGCATGTGTCAACCAAAAATATGCTCACACTGCTCCAGAAGATTCAGTGTAAGTCTGGTAATCGTTTTTCATTTATCCAGTTTCAAAGGAGGGAAAACAAAGTATGAATCTTTCAAAAAACCAACAAGTTGCTGTCTATCTAATGAATAAGTGAGTTCTATAACTATATTTTGTATGCTATGAAAATATTTTTTGACTTCACAAAATGAGAACAAACTTTACTGTATAAAAAGTGAGAACTTTGAATACCACTAACAATAAGCTTACAGTGAATTTATTAATTTACTCGATTAGTAAAATGTATTGTTAAAACTTGCCTTGGATAAGCTATCATACTCCAATACCTATGCTCGCCATTCCAGTACACTCAAACTTTCAGGTAGATAATTTGGATATGGGGAAAAGTTACCATTTCTAACAATAAGTATTTTAAGGCTTTTCATCACCATGAAAGCGTTTTCATCCCATTCTACTACTTCTTGGTTGTCGGATATGGGGAAATCCAGACAGATAATTTTGATTTCACTAGTTCCCTGTGATAGCAGAATGCATGAATCAACCACAATGCAAGTATATGTAAGGCATTAATTCAATTATTGAGAGAAATTTTACAAATTGTAAAGAAAAAAGACAACTGTGATGCAAAAATACAATAGACAGAAAAGGATGAGAAACCAAACCATCCATCAGTGTCTCACTCACCGAGTTGTGCTTTAAAACTTGAATTATATCTTCTTGTAACCATAATCTCCTGCGCTTCCCTGGCTCTGGTGGTGATTGCTGACGGTCAATTTTTTTACCTATGTCCTCAATCAAATCATGAAATGTAACTCTATCATCATGAGTAATCTTTATGAGAGAGTTTTCAACTAACACCCCAATATGGTATTTCATGCAGTTATCATAAAGAGCACGAAGTTTCTCTTCAACCTCTGACAATTTATACCCTTTGAAGCAACAAGCAATGTCAAGAAAAACACTCTTCTCTTCTTCTCCCAAAGCATCAAAGCTTACTCTAAGTATCTCTAGGATTTGATTATTAGGAATTCTCTTATATTGTCTGATAGCAGATTCCCATTCTCGTACACTTTTTCCAAACAAGTTGGAGCCTATTACTTCCAAAGCCAATGGAAGACCAGAAGCATAAGTTACTACCTGATTCAATACCTCCATGTAACTTGGATCAACTTCCTCAGTTTTAAAAGCTTTCAACTTAAGCAACTTAAGAGCATCTTTCTTATTCAATTCCTTCACCTCATGTGTTCTTTTAACCTCATGAAATGCTAGAAGTTGTTTGTCGCGAGTGGTGATGATCACTCTGCTGCCGGGACCAAACCAATCAGGACTTCCAACAGTTCCCTGCAGCTGCTTGTGCTGGTCTACATCATCAAGAATTAAGAGAACTTTCTTTCGATTGAACCTGTTTTTTATTATTGAAATTCCTTGTTGCTCACTTGCTAAGTTGGTTTCCTTCCTTCCAAGTAACTGTGAAAGAATGATGCTTTGAAGGTGTTTTAACCCATGTTTGTTTGATTCTTCCCTTACATTTTGAAGAAAGCACGAACCATCAAATTGATCACTAATCAAATTATAAACTGCGCGAGCAAGTGTTGATTTCCCTACACCGCCCATTCCATGGATCCCTATCATGCGGACACCATCATCACATCCAACATCCAAAAGCTTCCTTATTTCTAGCACCTGTGACCCTAGTCCTACTGGGTAATCCGCAACATGCAATCTTTCTTCGCCATTGCTAAGCAAGTTGAAGACACGCTCAACAATCTTCTCAATGAGCTTGTGCTCATATTCTTTTCTGCTTCAAACAAAAAGTTTAACAAGTCAAACTAAAAGCATTGTGTTGTATCTATCAACAAAAAGACATTTTCTTTTCAACTCCAATGACAAGTGAAATTTAATCCAACAAAAATTACAAAGATTGGTAAAGAGGGATACCCATCTTCGAAATGAAAGCCAGAACAGTCAGCTACTTCTTTCAGAGCCATCTTCCAATTCTCCATGTTATGGTGAAGGCTTTCCTCTAGAAGCCTTTTCTCAAGCCTAAGCAATGCTTCTCCATAACTTCCATGCTGGTGTCTGACATGACAAGGAGAGACCTTGTAAAAGACAGGCAAGACCAACAGTCCTGTCCTTTTGGAGCAGTCAAGAATGGTTGCAAGTTCATCCAAACAGAAGGAAGAAGAAGCATAGTTTGTAGAGTGCACAGTGATGGCAATCCTGGAGTTTTCAATTGCCTCCTTAAGTGTTGGTGTTATTATCTGTCCACTCTGAATGCCCTCATCATCAATGAAAACGTGGATTCCACTGTCACGAAGTGCTTTGTGGAGATACCCAGTAAAACCTTGACGTGTGTCTGGGCCTCTGAAATTGAGGAACACATCGTAGATTGCTTGGGAAGGTGATGTTACAGCCATAAGAAGAACAAAAGTTATAAACTTCAATGCAATGAATATGCAATTATTTATGATGTAACAATGTGGAGCCTAGTTTAGTTTAAAAAAGAATTCACATCTTACTGAGTCAATGATCCAAACACATTCACCATAGCCTGCAAGGACTGAGTTTTCAAGAAAGACACCTTCACCATTCCTTAATCTTGTGCTATTTTTATAAATCACACACGCACCCACATATATATAATAATAATAATAATAATTACAGCAAAATCATATATATAATTTATTTATTATGTTTTAAAAAAAATTAAGTTTTTTCCTCTCTTTCAACTTTGCAATTTCCATGACTTATCATTATAAATGCAGTGATCAAGATATGCATTGGCTTTTTATTTTATCTTACACTATTTTTTTTCTTTCTTATTACAACAAAATAACATTATATGATTTCGATATGAATATGGATTAATCATTTATATTCGATTTCCCTTATTTATTAACCTGATTTCTTTGTTTTCCTTTTAAATTCTTAATTAAATAATATTGGAAACAATGTATATGTCTTCTTCCGTTTAATATATATTTGTGCTACCAAGACATAGAAAAAATAAACATATAGGAAGCTTCATAGGAAACTCAATCATGCTAAGCTTCATAGGAAACTCAATCATTATGATCCAAAGTCTCAAGCTTTTTTTTCATACGAGTTTATTAGTTTTTTCTTATGCTAGTGCAGAAAAGTCCATTTACGACAACTAATATACACTGCTTTCATTGTCAAACAATGTCCATTAAAATGCGGTGATATTTTTGAAATTAAAACGAAGGTATGGACGACGGTTCCTCGTAAAACCGTTTATATTCCAATTATTGGGCAAATAGACGGTTGTTGTTGGGTGGAACCGCCTTCTATCAATGTAAGATATATGACGGTTTTACGAAGAATCGGTTGTTGCGACAGGAGTTTCTATCGCAGCAGCTTTGTGCTGAGGCGCTTGTGGCTCCCACTCTGAGGAGCTCAAAGGGGAGTTGTGCAGCTCCCACAACATCAGGGGATGTCATTGGCCAAATAAGTCAATGTGAGTTACTTCTAGAGAACGACATCATTCCTCAGGTGGGCATTGGAAAAGTCTTTGAATGGGTCATTACCTTACATAATGTGTCTCTCTCCCTAATGTGGTGAAGGTGACGGTGGACAAAGTACGAGTTGTTAATGCTCATGTTCCTCTACTTACAGATGAGGTAATTATTGTGGTTGAGATAGTTCATACATTCATAATCTGACCCAAACACCTCATTCGAGTTATTCCAGAACTCCCGGTAATAATTTAATTTCATTATATTAATTTATATTTATGTATTATATCTAATATCTAATTTAATACAAATGATCTTTATTTTGTAGAAACCTCATTCGAGTTATTCCAAAACCCCCGGTAAGAATTTAATTTCATTATATTAATTTATATTTATGTATTATATGTAATTTAAAACAAATGTTCTTTATTTTGTAGAAACCTCGTCAGAAACCAAGTCCACAAAAGAAGCTTTCAGTTACCATTGATGATCCTATAGCTTCTTTATTATCAGTTGTTAAGCCTATCGGTACAAACCCACTAGAGGTTTCGTGGGATGATACTTTATTTGGAAGAAACACTGACATTCCCTTGTACATATATATGTCAGATGTGTTATAATTTGCAGCTCGAAACCTAGAGCTTAATATAACCATCGTTCAATTTTTTATGATGTAAGTATCTTTCACCTATATTTCAATTTATTTTATATTAAGTTATTATTGATTATGTTTTAACTAATAACTTGTAGGTATTTGTCTAGAGTTTCTATTAATGACGGGAATCAAGATGTATATGGATTCTTGGATCCCTATTTCATTAATCCAATTAGAGCGAAGAAAGCTGAAACTCAATCATACATCACCAACACTTTGATTAAAGAGGGAAAACAAATATATCTATGCCCTTATATTAATGAGTAAGTTCAATTATAAGTTGTCAATTATTAGTATTTCATGTTTTAAATATTTACTAACTGTTTTCACGGATGATACAAGGGTCACTAGCAGTTACTTGTGTTATTCGCATAACACTGTTGTGTGGTTTTTTCACTGCACAAGAAGCTATCCACACATCTGGAGCAAATAGTTTATGTGTAATTACATTATAAACTTACCTGTGTATAATACTTAAACATCTACTAACAAGATTTTTTCTATTAATAAGGGCATGGTGTGGATATAGCATACTTAGAGGTCGACCCAATGCAAATTATCAAAAGTTGCATGGTTCAAGGTTTGTAATTTTTGTCTTCCTATTTTCATTGCTTATCAAAATATCAATATTAACTTTTAATTTATATTGAATTGTAGTGTAATAAACAATTGGGAGGTTATGAGTGTGACTACTACGTTATGCAATGGATGATTACCATTGTAAGAGTAGGCATTCGAAAAGATTAAGAACATATAATAATATTTAAATTATTCTTTATAATAAAAGTATATGTATCTTAACACTAATTTGAATTTTATTTTGTAATGCAGTTGTTTACAAATGAACACCCACTGCCACTAGAAGTCCTAGATTATGTGAGAAATGTTTGGGCCACATATTTCGTTAATTACTATAACTCTAGGATAGCTAACGAATAGTATAGGAATTAAATAGATAGGAATATGTATTAGTTTTTGTAATACATTTATCAATATATATAATTTGCTTGTTTGAAAGAATGTGTCTGAATTTATGTATCTGACTGGGTTTTAAATGAACATGTTAAAATAAGAAGAAAAAACATATAAAATAGAATGAAATAAAAAAAAACTCCCATAGTAGACGGCGGGTATGGGCCATAGTCGTCATCTATACCTCTTAGAGAACATAATAGACGGCAGTTTTGTACAGTAACCATAGTCTATACCTTGACCATGTGAATTTTAAAAAGGTCTAAGGAAAGGGAATAGACAACGAATTTAGGCAAAATCGTCGTTTATTTCCATCCCTAATAGTGTATGACCATATTTATTTTCATTATACACTACGTTTGGTGAAAAGAATTGTCGTCTAGATGTGACTTATAAACAAAGGTTTTGGAACTATTATCTATTCCCCAATAGTATAAATTATGTATTTATAGATAGTAATTTTGAAACCGCTGTCTAATAGTTCAAAAAATTGTTGTCTAAATTTTTTTTTGCACTAGCTAGTGTTATACAAGTTGAAATACCTAGTACTCCTATTTATTATAGTATTTATTATTGATAAAAAGAAAGAAGAGAGATATAAAAATACAATACGACATTTTAGAAACATATGTTGTACAAAATTAATTTAGAAATATAAATATTAATAAAAATAAGAGAAGATAGAAGGTTGAAAATGAAGAGATAGAATGAGAAAGGTGACGACAGAAAATAAATGTAAATTTTTGCTTTTCTAAAAACTCTCCATCGAAGTATGTTCTTGTTTAATATTTTTCTATTTCAAATATATATCTTTTATATAAATATAAATAAAAAATTATTAAAATATAGATTTTATAAAACTTTTGTATTGAAATAAAAATTGTAATATTATAAATGATACGAAATAATATGATTCATAAATTAAAATTTGATCTCATTAATTTAGATATCCTAAGTAGATTATCCAGAAACTCCAGGATGTATTAATGTATATAGACTTTTAACAAGAGTTAAAAAGTAATATTAAAAATGATTATATTATATTGTTTGACAACGGTTATACTCATTGTTGTTTAAAGGAATTATGACAACGACTTTAAACTAAAATCATTATCATAACTGATTTAATTAACTTGGTATAAAGTTATTATCATAATAAAAATACAAGGAATTAAAAAAATTAAATGGGGAAATCAACGATGATTCATACTAGATTTATTGTTAAAAGTGAGAAACGACCATAATTCAGACAATAACAGTCATCGCATTGCTTTATGCATAATCCACAAACTTGAAAAAAGTTTTACCAAACATATCCATATAAACAAAATCACTAACAGATTTTGACATTGTAAATAGAGTAATGAAGTATAACTATAAATAAAAAATATTTAAATGGATAATAAGCTCTAAAGCAATTGTTATTGAAATTTGTAAATTACTAATTTAAACGAAGTTTTAGAAAATAAAAACTTAAAACTATGAAAATTTATACTAGTTTATTATTTATCCAAAGATAGTAGTGACACTCATAATTTCTAATTTGTTTATTACAATTAAATGAAATAAACATGATTAGACCAATTAATGACAATACAAACACTACAACAAAATTACTTTAGACAACAACATAAAATTGTTGCCTAAACTTTAGACAACGGTTTGAGCATGATTTTTCCGCCGTAAACATTGCTCAAAGGCAACAACTTTACAACTTTTATCCTATAACATATGCTTATAAAATCTTTGTTTTGGAAATAAACATACACAATATGTCTTCCACATGATACAAAAATGATAAATATTTCTATAAGAAAAAGTAATTAATAAATGTGAAAAAACCATTAAAAAAGGAAAAAGAAGAGCTTAATCAATCATTAAATACTTGTATCATTAGGTTGGGTTATGATATATTGACTCTAAATCAATTTCTGTGTTAAGAGAGTATTGTTAACATTTTTGTAAATATTTTTTATGATTGCTTGATATTTACTAAATTAAACTAAATGCAACTCGTCTCTTCCTTCCTTCATAGATTAAAATTAATTTGTTATTTTTTTAGTCAAATTTGTGATCTTTAGATGGTACTCCATCAATTAGTTGACACATCAGTTCTTGAATTGGTCAATGGTGATGTTATCAAACCAATACGTGATAATGATGACGTGAATGAATCAAGCGAAGATGATTAAGAACATGATGACAACGATTGAGATTTTGACAATACTGAGGACTAGTGTCTAACATTTTTCCATATTATTTGACAACCAATATGAGAATATACCCAACTTAATTGACTGTGTAACTTTGATAACAACACATGTGCAAAATAAATACTTAGGACTAGAGGTAGGGATAATTTTATTATCAAACAAAATCATGCTACTATAGAGTTTTGACAACAACACATGATTGTCTTGCAATAAAAGGTTGGCTACATCCCTTCACTAGCACAAAATGTATAAATAACGTCTATTTATTTAATGTGATTTTAAGGTTAGCTGCTTTCATTCAAAACGCGGTGACATTTTTTAAATTAATTTCATTTACGAATGCGACTATTTGTAATAGCCACATTCTTAAATCAAAACGCATGATTTACGAATGCGGCTATTTAAATAGCTGCATTCTTAAATCATTTTTTAGCCTAATTTTGAAGCGCGCCACTTACGCTTTCATACTTTCTTTCTTTTTGGTGTTCCTCTCTTCTTTTGCGAGTTTCATTGTGTTTTCGTACCATTCTAAGTTCGTTTCGATTCGCTCTCTTTCTTCTTCACCAATGGTTTACAAAATTTTTTTGTTTCACTTATTTGTTTGTTTTCTTGTATTGACGAAGGTCACCACTGCTTCATTACCTGTTGTTTGGGTTTTTGCTATGCCGTATTTGCTGCGTTGTTGCTACTGCCACCGCTATTACTGCCTTAGGGTTTAAGGTTTTAATTTTTTAAAAAATAAATAAAAAAGAATGTGCCTATTTACCATAGCCGCATTTATAAATAGCATTTACGAATGCAGCTAAATAGCTGCACTTATAAATCTTCGATTTAAGAATGCGTGTTGATCAAGTGCGGTTATATAGTTGTCCTTATAAATGTAAAATAATCGCACTTGTTTTGTCTTTCTGCACTAGTGCTTATTCTAGTCTGTCACCACAACCTAAAAATTTAATATAATTTTGTTATTATTAACATAAATAATTTATTAACTAGAAAAACAACAATAAAAATATAAAAACTTGAAAATGCCTAAAATCATGAAGATACATTCATGATTAAAGCTCAATATGGACACAAGTTGGGTTTATGAGAATCAAAACACATCATTATTAATATATGGAAATATCCCACCATACCCTAAGTGAGTTGGTGCTCAAGCTAGTAAATAAAATAAAATAAATAAAAACAAGAAAACAAAAAGAAAAAAAAACCTAGAAAAAATTTGCATGTACTGAACAAACCTATGCTTTGTAACAAGGAGTGGTTTTGTGATTGAGAACCATTTAGATTGTTGTCTACTTTCTTATTGCTATAAGGATCATCAAACCGAATGTCCTTTATGATGTTATTTTCCTCTTTGAATATATGGATTCTTGTTCCTTTAACAAATGAGGTCTTTATCACACCTTCATATGTAACCTCCACATGCTTCCATTCCTTTTCTAAAGGTAGTTCAAACAAATTACCATACACACGTAGCACTTGTAGATTAAAGAGGAATGTTTGATCCAATTCAAACATCCTTTCTATTTCCTTGGAAGAAAATAATATTGATTCTTGAACTTTGTCAACAATGAACACCATAGGTCTAATGAAATGAAACTTATATTCCTCACACACAGCTGCAATAAGAAGAGAAAGAACTTTGGCAGGAAACTTATTACGAAACCAAAAATAAATTGAAGGTCCACTACTTCGGTGATCAAACCACTCTGGAATACTTACTCCTGAAAACCAGAATTCAGTTTTTCCAGCCTCGTGTAGTTGCTGTTAGTCATACATAATTCATAAAGAACTCATTAGCTATAACAAATAAGAAACATCAAGAACACTTTGTATTATCAATCAAAAAAGTATTTCAAAACAAAGACAAAACCTTATTCAACAACATGCTTGAGCTCAAGGAACTTAAGAAAATACAGTTATTGCCTTCAAAAGCTTTAAATTTGGTGGCATTCCTCTAATTTCCCGAAGATGCTTGCAATGACTCACATCAAGATTGTAGAAGTTGTGAAGTTCTTTGATGCATTCAGGAAGGAATTTGAAATTATTTTCCCTTAGCAATAAACTACGCACTTGTGTCAACTGCATGAAACCTGTTGAGAAGAAGTGATCATCAAGGTTGCAAGACGAGGCCGAAAACAAACCTACATTCGAAGAAACCATTGAGCCTATGTTATCTTCACCCTCTTCTAATTTTACCCATCGTCACTCCTTACAATTAGAAACAGCAATATACAACAACTCAAACATCGTGACAATGCTACTTGGTAAGTCAACCATTTCACATGACAAGCCTAAGTCTTCGAATCGAATAAGGTTTTGAAATGCAACTGACAACAATTCTTTTATGGGAAGCTCCTTTAATTGAAGTACCCTTATGTTTGCCATCTTTCCAAGTATTTCTGGAAATTTCTCTAGATTCGAACAATATGAAAATTCTAGACTTTTAAGAGTGGACAAGTTCAGAGGCAGAAAACTCATAAGCTTGCTGCAACCATTCACATCCAATATTTTCAGTTTAGTCATAAAACCAATTGAGTCGTGAACTGCAATTAAACTCCCACACCCTTTGAATGAAAGTTTCTCCAAATTTGGAAGATCAAACATAACAGGTATCTGTGTTAAAAATTTACAATAATCAAAATTCAAGACAGTTAGATTCTCGAACTTCTGCAAAGAAAATAAAGAGAAAGAGAGAGAGAAAATTAAGAATCGAATGAATAAATGTTTTTATCAGTTTACAATATGAGGAAAATACTCTTTACACTTGCCTTCAACTAGCCGTGGAACCCAAATGACACAAAGTTGTTGTCAGTTAACTTGCAGATGACGAGTTTATTTGGAAGAAAATTTGATGGTAAACAATTTGAAAGGTATCCATGCCATTCTAGTACACTCAAACTTTCATGAAAATAATTGGGACCTTTGGAAAATTTACCATTTCTAATGATAAGTATTTTAAGATTTTTCATCATTTTGAAGGCGTTTGCATTCCATTCTATTATTTCTTCTTTCTCCCTTATAGACAAATCCAGACATATGATTTTAATTCAACTAGTTTCCTGTTGATGCAAAAGTCACATTCACGAATCAACGAAATCCACATGTTGAGAGAAGTTTAAAAATCTAATCAAACAAAAAAACTTTTGCAAATTGTCAAAGAAAAAAAGAATATTATGATGTGAAAAGATGACAAAAAAATATTGAATCAAAGATATAAAAGTAAAACACTTATTGTGTTGTGTTTTAAAACATGAATGATATCTTTAGGTAACCATAATCTCTTGCGTTTCCCTAGCTCTTTCGATGACTCTTGCTGGTCAATTTGCCTACCCATGTCCTCAATCAAGTCGTGCATTTCAATACACCTTCCACACAAACCTTTATGACATATTTTTCTACCAACACCCCAATATGATGTTTCATGTTGTTATCATGAAGAGCATCAAGTATATGTTCAACTTCTGTCAGATTACTTCCTTTGAAGCAACCAGCAATGTGAAGAAAACACTTTTTTTCATCTTCCCCCAAAGCATCAAAGCTTACTTTAAGCATCTATGGGATTTCACCATTAAGAATTCTTTTGTAATGTTCAATAGCAGACTCTCATTCCTCCACACTTTTTCCAACCAAGTTGGAACCTATTACTTCTAAAGCCAATGGGAGACTAGAAGCATAAGTTGCTACACGTTCCAAGACGTCCTCGTAACTTGGATCAAAATTTTCCCTTTTGAAAGCATTCCATATAAGCAATTGAAGAGAATCATTCGTGTTTAATTCCTTCAGCTCATAAGTTCTTTCAACCTCATGAGATTTTAGCAGTTGTTCGTCCCGAGTGGTAATGATAACTCTGTTGTCAGGACCAAACCAATCGGATCTTCCAGCAAATGCTTTTAACTGCTTTCGCTTGGCAACCTCATCTAGAATCAAGAGAACTTTCTTCATACGGAGAATTTGTTGTATCACTGAAATTCCTCGTTGCACACTTGCTAAGTTGATGTTCTTCTCTCCAAGTATTTCAAAAAGAATGAGGATCTGGAGGTGTTTTAACCCCTGTTTATTTGATTCTTCTCTAACATTTTGAAGAAAACATGAGCTATCAAAATCATCAGCAATCAAATTATACACTGCTAGAGAAAGTGGACAACATCATCAGATCCAACATCCAAAAGTATCTTCACTTTCAGCACTTGTGGCAATAACTTTCTTTTTAAATTTTTCAAATTATATGCTCTAGGTGTCAAGTCTTTGTTTTAGGTTCTTTTCTCTTCATGCCGTTTTTCATTTCTGTTTAAGCTCAAGGTTTTCCTCCATAAAATCATTTGATGTTTCAAACTTGGTTTTTAAAAGCTAAAGCTCTTTTAGAGACATTTTTTAAAACCTTTTAAAGACATTTAAAAACATTAATCATTTTGGAAGTATTAGAAATAACTTCATAATATGCTTGAGTATAAATATCATTATAGTTTACCTCATCTTTAAAGTCATAAAAATATTGATCATTAAAGTTACCTTTGGCACCTTGGATGATGTGGTTCTTTTCTACTTCTAAGCATCTTGTTGAAGCTTCTTCATACACTTTCAAGATTCAAGTTCTTTTAAGAAAATCTTGTCAAGATTCTTAGGTGCACGCAAAGTTGTTTCTTGATATCCCCATTGAGTAGGAAGAGTTTGCATAATTTTATTAAAGAGATTGTAGTTTTCGATGTTCCTCCCAATATATATATGAGTTCGTTGATGATTATTTGAAATTTGCAAAAAATGGTTTGTAAGGTGATTTATTTTGCAGTTGGGTGAGTGTGATCAATTGGTTGTTGATGAAACAACGTAGCTTTGTTTCTTGTGGTATTGCAGTACTAGTTGTTTTGAGTACAATAATTGGAGTACACAGACAGAATGGTTAGTATAAGCACTAGTTTTTGCAGAATCCCTGTAATAAAAAAAAAAGTTGACTTAGGTTGCCCTACATAATAGTTTAGTAGTATTTATTTCAAAGAACAGCAATACTTCATTCATAAAATAAAAACATTAGAAATTACAAAATATAGAGCAATATGAGATCCTTTGCAATTATTTAACTTTGTACACTACTACAATAAAAAAAAGTTAAAAAAACGGTCAATAAATTAAAAACTATAGTTAATATAGATTTGAAGGTATTACAAAAATCAACTAGTTTACCATACATATCAATTTATCATTGAATAACAGTTTGAAAATCATTCAAGTACTTACTACTCGTAACTTAATTAATGTAAACCATTGGTTCTTCATAACCAAAGGGAATCCTAATTTAGGCTAGAATTTTGTACTACCTTGACTTTGCAATCAAGCTTTCCAGCAAGAGCCAAAAGTAATGTAGTTTTCCCCGATCCAGGAGGTCCTAACAGCAACGTCATCCTACAAAGAACACATAATGCTAAGCTTCATTTTCATTACAATGAAAACATATATGAAACTGAAATTTGCCATAAATTCTTTTATTATAAAACATTTCTCATCAAAATAGTATAAGCTTCATTCATTATTATACTAGTGAAAAAGTAATTGATTCAATTCACTAGCCCACTGCAAATATTTCCTAAATTTAAGTACTTAGTCTTGTCATTTCTACACAAAGGAGGTGAAGCTAGGATTAGTTCATATAATTCCATGAAGAAAATACATTAGTAATGTAACATAACAGAAAAACATTACCTTTTAGGCTTGATAACACCACTGATGTTATTCATGATGGTCAAGGAGTGTCGCTGATGTCGACTTATCCCTATGTCAGCTATCATACTCAAGATGCCATCATCAGCAATATGAATCAGTTTGCACTGTAAGTCTTTTCACTAATCACTAACAATCATGGATAAAACAAACAAGAAGAAAAAAAGTGCATCCACATGTATTCTTCGTGTGATCGTGCCAAGCACTGTGAGGTTAATCCATATGTATTGGTTATCCACATGTGCTTTAAAAGTGCATACCTTTGTATACAATAGCTCTTTGTTTTCATTTGTTTTCTTCATCATTACCATAGCTTGTTTCCTACCAAGTTCAGACGTTGGTACCAATTTGACTCTTAGCAGAGAAGAGTTCTTTAAATTCCACAACATTGATCCTCTTATGTTCATCCATTTGGTGGTGGGGCTAGGTCGTGACACAAGCTAGTCCACACATGTGATGTCCTTCTTCATGTGGTTAGAAAAACAGTGCAAGGATATGTGTATGGTGAAGAAGTTGCTCCAATGGACTGACCCCATGATCAATAGTCTTGCAGATGAAGCCATGATGGTTTTGAACTGCATTGAGAGTCCACAACTCCCTTATGATGATGTTGTGAATGATGAGAGCTTGCCTTTGATCAGAAACATATTGCACCAATCCACATCCTTCAAATACTTCTATCACAACCGTCTGATTATCATTGGAGCAGTGACCAAGTTGTTTGACAGTGTTTGTGTGAGAGTTTTCACACACATAGTGAAAGAAGTGCAATATATTAAGGTTGTTAGGGGACAGAAGTTAGAATATGAAAATATTTATGGATCTAATCCTTATGTTAGATAAGGGGTTTATCATAATACTCCAGTGCTTGGTGCTACTATTGTATTCCATTCCCGATCTGATGACACGTTGAACCGATCATGATGGACAACTGAGGACCACAACACAGCTTTTGGGATTCTTCCTTTGACTTTACGAATTAATAAAGAACTAACAATAGTTCGTGCCAGTTCTTCTCTGCTTGAATGACTAATTCGTCCCATTACAACCGAGAGAGAGTGTTGGTAATAAAGAGAATTTTGAAGGTTTATCCGCTGAAGAAAGGGTCTGATGGTCTCTTTGAGTCTTCATTAAGGATCTGAGTGTCTTAGTTTGAAGAACGAGATACATTGTCAGGACGGATTTCACATGGAGTGAAACTTCCTACACCGAGAGCTTGAAATACGAAATACACTCTCGGGAGGGACTTCACCTGGAGTGGCCAGCTTAAGAAAAACGCATTAGAAGCCCAAAACTATGTTGATCATTAATGAATATAAAAACAACTGGAAATACAAGTGAATCAGTTAGCATGCCCCTTTACGACTCACTCATCCGAAACCGAGCTGAGTCGATGTCTAGAAAAAAACGTTGTGTACAATAGTGGAAATAAGTATATGATCATATCTTCAGAAGAAGAAATTGGGAACAATAGTAGAAATAAGCATATGATCATATCTTCAGAAGAAGACATTGGGAACAATAGTGGAAATAAGCATATGATCATATCTTCAGAAGAAGACATTGAGAATAATAGTGGAAATAAGCATATGATCATATCTTCAGAAGAAGACATTGGGAAAATTAGTGGAAATGAACATGTTCAACAAAAGATATTAGTATTTAAGATAGATGAAGGTGAGATTCTAGTGATCCTTTTGTAAAGTTTGGTAAAAAAATGTCATTCTCTACAACAAATGATCCAAAAGAGTTGTGTATAAAAATTCTCACCGCATCTAGGTGAACAAAATTCATCTGAGGCTTGATATTGGTTGTATAATATCAACAGTGTGAACTCGACACAACTTATGATTTATGTACAGAAAAAACACCTAACGAAGAAGATATTGTTAATCCTGTGTATCGTTGAGATACTCGGCCATACGAAGAGATCTTTATAAATGGATTTCAAACATGGCCGCAAGGAGAAACCCTCTACTACATTTATTATGACTTACTTAACTTTATTAATAACGGAGGTGCTCCTTTATATTCAAATATGACTTCATCTAGAACACACGTCTTTGTGAGCACCACTATCTGCGAGAGTTGAGAACCAAAGCCTTACAGTGAAGTTCCCAGAACACACGTCTTTGTGAGCACCACTATCTGCGAGAGTTGAGAACCAAAGCCTTACAGTGAAGTTCTCATACAAAGATCTTCTATCCAACTTTATCGTTATGAAATTTATGTTCCTGGTGGTATTTTGGTTCAAAAAGCTTTTGGAAATCGTTATAAATATCCGCTTCAAACTGAAGTTTCCTTTGTTGGAGGAATAGCACCTGAGTACATTAGATCTTATATCATAGTCATAGTCACACGTGTCGTATCATATAAGGTCAAAATAAATAGACAATCAATTGATTAAAAACAAATATTTTGAACCAATGTCACATCTTAAAGATCTAATTCCACTTAACATCCCGACCTACAAGTACAAATATTGTTCACTTGATTTGGGCTCGGACTTGATTTGTAGACACTTGTTGGACTTGGAAAATTTTGATGTTGGGAAAAATTTTCATAATGTCGAACTTATCCCAATTGAAGAAATTCCTTATAATGATACGCCGGAAGAAGTTGGTCATGGTGATGTTGAGGTTGAAAATTGATAAACATCTCAACAATTTTAACTTAAAACATTGCTCTTTAGGCTTTCAACTTAAAAACTTTTTAAAATGTACCTAAAATATTGTTCTTTTGGCTTTACAAGTTTTCATCATGAATTGATCTTTTCTGAGATAACCCATATTGCTTAATTCAACTTTCCTTGTAGTTGACCTTTCGGTTTGTGGTGAAAATGTAGGAAAAATAGAGACAATTTTGAAAAATCATCATTCATACTCATGATTTGTGAAATTTAAAAAAAAACGTATATGCAAGAACAAGATCGTCATTGATATTCTAAACTCTTGTGTTTTTTCTCAACTCAGTTTCAATTTCTAGGTAATTCCTAGGGAATTTTGGATGATCTTATTCGGTAAAGGATCTCATAATCTCAAAAAATTATTTGATGAGTCATTTGGTATATTTATTTTCTATTGCATTATACCAAAAAGAATTAATAAGTAAATATTTTTATTCAATATTTACATTTGGATAATAGTTATAGTTACATACTATTTTCGTTGTAGTTACATATTCCATTTTCACCATTTTTTTTAGTTTACTTTGATTTGATTACACTATTATTTATTTAAATTATACAGTTAAGAACTGATTATGTTTTGTCTATACCGAATAGCAGAAAGGATTAAAATGCCGAAAGGAAGACGAGACAACAGTAAAATACTCTAGCAAACCCCATTACATAGGCCCAAACATGGGTAGTTTGTTTCTACACACCCATCGTAGATCTATTAGGTACAAAGAGGAAAAGACCAATTAGATCTTATGATTGGTGTCCCGTGTATGTACACACCCATCCGAGAGTTCTAAATAACCAAGCCCAAGTCCAACAAGTGTCTACAAATCAAGTTCGAACCCAAATCAAGTGAACAGATTCTAATATAATCCATGCGTCGTTTTATACCGTAATATTTGAACTTGTAGGTCGGGATATTAAGTGGAATTAAATCTTTAAATGTGATATTGGTTCAAAATATTTGTTCTTAATCAATTGATTTTGTCTCTTTATTTTGACCTTATATGATAAGGCACGTGTGATTATGGCTATGATACAAGATATAATGTATTAAGGTGTTATTCCTCCAACAAATGAAACTTCATCTTGAAACGGATATTTATAATGATTCCCAAAAGTTTTTTTAACAAAAAACCACCAGCGACATAAATTTCATAACGCTAAAGTTGGATAAAAGACCTTGGTATGTGGACTTCACTGTAAGGCTTTGGTTCCCTAAGCTAGTTGATAGTGGTGCTCACAAATACGTGTGTTCTAGATGAAGACATATTTGAATCCAGAGGGGCACCTCCATTATTAACAAAGTTAAGTAGTAAATGTAATTGGGGATTTCTCCTTGCGACCACGCTTGAAATCCATTTATAAAGATCTTCTGGTATGGCCGAATATCCCAACAATACACAGAATTAACGATATTTTCTTCGTTAGTATTTTTCATGTATATAAGTTGTGTCGAGTTCACACGGTTGATATTATACAACCAATATCGAGCCTCAAAAAAATTTTGTTCACCTAGAGAGAGTGAGAATTTTGATACACAGCTTTTGATTGGATCATTTGTTGTAGGGAATGACATTTTATTACCAAACTTTACAAAATAATCACTAGAATGATTACTAACTGATCTCACCTTCATCTACCTTAAATACTAATGTTGATTTCCACTATTGTTTAGAATGTCTTCTGCTAAACATGTTCATTTTCACTATTGTTTAGAATGTCTTCCGCAAACAATATTATCTAGGAAGAGAACAATTTATTGACTAAACTTGTCAATCATTTCCTTCAAGAGCTGAAACTTCATATTTATATAATTATCTTTTCATACCGTATATATTCAAAAGCGAAAAGAATTTAAAAAAAAAATAAGATGTCATTATAACTTGAAATTTTCTTTAAAATTTTTAATAAAAAACCGAGATAAATATTTAGGGTTTCCTTTAGTGGATCAAAAGGAGAGTGCATGTCACTATTCCTTCATCTTTTCGGATAAAGTGGTGTTAGCATTAAGAGTTGTTTCGATAGTCTGAGCAGAACCTACCAGATCCTTATTTAAATGTTCAACTTTGGCGGGAGGTAGAATCTTAGTAGCGTCATCACCAAGCCTCTTGTATACCAGCAAAGTCTTAACGGCAAGCTCAACATCAATATTAGAAAGTTCTGAGTTACTCAAACTAAGACACTCAAATCCTTAATGAAGATCTGAAGAGACTATCAAACCTTTTTTTCAGCGGATAAACCTTCATAATTCTCTTTATTACCAGCATTCTCTCAGTTGTAATGGGATGAATTAGCCATTCAAGCTGAGAAGAACTGGCACGAACCGTTGTCAATTCTTTATTGATTCACAAGTCAAAGGTAGAATCCCAAAAGCTGTGTCGTGGTCCTCAGTTGTCTATCATGATTGGTTCAACGTATCATCAGATCGGGAATGAATGAGATACAATAGAAGCACCAGGCACATGAGTATTATGATAAACCCCTTGTCTAACATAAGGATTAACTCCATAAATATTTTCATATTCCAACTTGTGTTCCCTCACAAGTTTAATATATTGCACTTCTTCTTTCACTATGTCTGTGAAGGATCTCGCACAAACACTGTCAAGAAACTTGGTCATTGCTTCAATAATAAGCACACAGTTGTGATAAATGTATTTGAAGGATGTGAATTGGTGCAATATGTTTCTGATCAAAGGCAAGCTCTCATCATTACATCTCGAGCACATTTTAACATTCAACTAATCCTCAATGGTTTCAAATGTTTTTAACAAAATAACATTGCATCTCGAGGTTATTGCTGTTTTTGATACTTTTATATGAATTTTTAAGTAATATACTTATGTCCATTTCATGTATAGTGTACTGCGCATTATTTGATTATACCGCATTTACATATAAAAATAATCACAAATATCAACACAAACTACAAGCTAAAAATATGGAAATCAAATGCCAATGTAAAACAAGAAACAAAACAAGCCCAAGAAGCATGTCGCCTAATCAAGATGAATAACGCAACATGCAGAATGATATTTCCTCTCAGAAGCTATCAATTCTAAAAAAGTAATCTTACCTCCAGCATGACCCATACGACGGTCAGGCAGTCAAACCAACAATAAATGCAACAATAGGCTTCTCATTGCCGCTTTCCTGTTTAGTCATTCATAAAATAAATTTAAAAACTCATGAAAATATCCCTTTAGATAAACAAAAAAAAAGCTAACAATGAGCATGTTTTACTGCTTTCTCTATAAAATTAGATATTTAACATAAATATCACCAAGTAACTACTAATAAGTAATAACCATTTAACATTTTGTCACCCAAAATAGGAGATTCACAT
>Ga0123341_1000212_pt1 | contig 30221 bp, 12 predicted proteins | sample Turbeapinknodule_FD_89959 | JGI IMG/M metagenome (GOLD analysis project Ga0123341, IMG submission 89959) | Root nodule microbial communities of legume samples collected from Mexico - Turtle bean Mexico pink nodule | ecosystem: Host-associated > Plants > Roots > Nodule | place: Mexico: Nepantla...
ATATTATACTCTTTGATAAATAAAAATCTTGCTTTACCAAAAAAGAAAAAAAAGTCTCCAAGAGGACTTGTGTGTGTAGCATGAGTTCCTCTTTTACTGTAGTGGAGAGTGAGCCTGCATCCAGATCCTGTAATTTTAATGTATATTCCCCAATCTCAAAATTAATCCGAAAATTGGAGTCTATGAACACTGCTTCACAAATACAAAACAGGTGTGTGTTTCACCTTGCCTAACGGTCTCGCGTGCACCACTGGACCGCGCAACACTCGATCAGATCCATCCACCTCGGTGGTTACCGCTCTCTCCCTCTCCTCCTCCACCGCCACTACCACCGCACGCTATTGCCGATTCCGATCACCATGTTTAAATTCCTCAAAGAGGTCGTTGGTGGATCTGGAACCGGCCTCAAGGATCTCCCGTACAACATCGCCGAACCTTTCCCTTCCGCCTGGGGCTCCTGGACTCACTCTCGCGGCACCTCCAAGGTGATCTCCGCAATTTCCATTCCAATTCACTGATATATGTTTCACGAACACCTAAATCTAATCTACACCTGTAGAGATAGCTTGTATGACGCGATAACGCGAGAGAGATAGAGTGAAACGAAGAGTTTCTATTAGGCATACACTGAATATGCTTTCATGTGTCGTTATTCGGTTATTCCTTTGTTTAACACTGCCACGGCACTATTTCAGGATGACGGTTCTCCTGTCTCTGTCTTCTCTCTCTCCGGCTCCAATGCTCAGGACGGCCACTTAGCTGCTGCGCGCAACGGCGTCAAGCGTCTTCGAACTGTGAGTTTCGTATTTTTTGAATTTTTTAAGTTTTTTTTTGCTTGGATTTGTGGATTGCGTGGTTTGACAGTGCTTTGTGGTGCTGGTTTTCAGGTTAGGCATCCGAATATATTGTCGTTTCTTCACAGCGCTGAGATTGAGACTTACGATGCAGGTTCGCCGAAGGTTACTATATATATTGTGACTGAGCCTGTGATGCCGCTATCTGAGAAAATCAAGGAGTTAGGGCTTGAAGGTACACAAAGGTATCAATTGAGTTATTGTTGGTTTAGAATCATGTGTGGAGTTCTATAGTTGCGCGTAACGTGATGTATTGAGTTCAATTTCTAGGCATTGTCAGTGTGGAATTTTTTATACTACGACTTTAAGGTAGTTATTATAAAAATCAACATACTTACCATATTATGACTGGATAATAATGTAAAAGCATTAGTATATAGATTATTACGGTTGTCTATTTTTTATTTTTATTTTTATTAGTGACTTTCAAGTATCAATTGAGTTATTAATATCATGCCTAAGGTTAAAAAATTGCACACGATGTGTGATATCCTTTTCTGTTGTTGCTTTGTATGAGTGACTTTCAAGTATCATTTAGTCCATGAATTGAGGAATCGATGGTAGTCACTTGTTTTGCTTTTTCTGCTATTGGGCTATGTAGGGATGAATATTATGCTTTGGGTCTTCATCAAATAGCTAAAGCTGTGAGCTTCTTGAATAATGATTGTAAACTTGTGAGTATTTATGACTTTCTTTTTTTTGGCTCATTTTTTTAATCATTTATTGACAAGTTTTATCTGTTGCAGGTTCATGGTAATGTGTGCTTGGCCAGTGTTGTGGTGACACCGACTTTGGACTGGAAGCTTCATGCTTTTGATGTTCTATCTGAGTTTGATGGGAGTAATGAAACATCTTCTGGTCAAATGCTGGTATATACGTGCTTCTGTTTGCAATATATTGTTTTCTTGTTAGTTTGGCACTGCTATTTGAATTTATGTTAACACTTATACGGCCATGTCATGCTAACTCTTTTAAAGACTTAAGTCTGTTCACACATTTTGGTCATCTCTAACTTTAAGACTTTCATATGATTTGTGAAAAATTTGATATTGTCGATACTCCCTTGTCATCTGGACTTCTTTATTTGGAAATAAAGGGTATGGAATAGGGAGACCAGATATTGCCCTCACAAATTTTCATATTTCCTGTTCAGCAATATGCATGGCTTGTTGGATCACAATACAAACCAATGGAGTTGGCGAAATCAGACTGGGATGCAATTAAGAAGTCTCCTCCATGGGCAATTGATTCTTGGGGCATGGGTATGTTTTTTTTTCTGTTCTTTTTGATAATAATTCATAGTGATAGCAGATTGATTTATATGGTGGAGTGGAGGAATAGAACACAGGAGGAGGAACACTGTTATTTCTGTGTCTTTAGTTTCTAGCTTAGGGTGAAGTTTCAGTTCCTCTTGCCAACTGCCAAGACTAGTCAATTGATCACATGACTCCCAATATATATTTTACAATTTGTTCTCATTTAGAATTAGGTAGTTCTACTGAGAGTATTAAATAAAATTATTTTCCAGTTTGTGAAATTACACTAGGGGGTGTTTTTCAAATTTTGAAACTAGTTAAAAACGAGACAAGAAGGAACTGGTTACACAAGGTCATGTGAAAATAATCTGCTTAATTAGGGTCATCAGACATAGTTCGGTTTAAAATTATCTAGGAATATGAAATAGAAAAATAGATAACACGGATAATGTGGGACTAGAACAAATGAAACTAAGAGAATTGGATCAAACTAAGAGAGAAAGAACTAGTTTTTCAATGTTTATTTTGTAAGTATAGAAATGAGGAACTGATCTTATATAATAAAAAATATCTAGATTATATACATATTGATAGGAATGTTTTTCTTTATTCATGTGTCACCTTTGTTATTAGAGGATGTCAAATCTCCTCTATTTATTATTGGTTCCTTTTTCTCAATATAAATAAAGCACCGGTGCCTAAAAACTACACAGTTTCAGCTTAATGTTTCTCTTTCCTTGCATTGACTATCACTAATGATGATTCATGCACAATTAGAATGTCTTGGGTTGACAAAATTGCAAAAAAGTTTAAAATATTTGTCTACTTTGAATTTTGAGTCATGTCAGTTTGGAAAACATATTCATTAGTTTTCCTTGATAATCTTAATAAACGAGCTTTATCACCTTTTTCTTTAGTTTACTATGATATTTGGGGTCCTTCTCATACTATTACCCCTTCTGGTTTTAAATATTTATTACCTTCATTGATGATTATTTTCAATGAACTTGAATTTGGTTGATGAAGAATCGATCAGAAGTATTTTCTATATTTCAAACTTTTTTTATGAAATCAAACCACAATTTGGTATATCCATAAGTGTTTTTTGTAGTGACAACGTTCATGAATATTTGTTTAACCAATTCTAGCAGTTCATGGTTTTTTCATAAAACTTCGTGTCCTCATACTCCTCAAAAAAATGGAGTAATTGAGAGCAGAAACAAACATCTTATTGTAACTACTTGGATACTTCATAATCATCTTCCTCACCATATTTGGGGGGATGTTGTCCTTACAACATGTTATCATATTAAACCAGATGTCATCATCTGTCTTTAATGATAGGATACCCCACTTTACGTGTTTTTGGTACCACATGTTTTGTACTTAACCTCACCTCATCGAGATAAACTTTCTCCTTGGTCATTCAAATGTGTCTTCATGGGGATATCAACGTTTCTCTCCGAAACTTCATAAGTATTTTGTGATTGATGTCTAATTATGTAAAATCAGTTATTTCACTTTAAACATCACTAAGAATGTCTTCATGTGTTAGAAGAACTTGCCAATCTTTTCTCTTGGAGAGTGAGTAATTTTAGTTTAAACTATGAAAATTTGGAGTGATATTGTAGGTTCACTCAATTTTGTCTACTGTCTGTTTTCCTTTCTATGTCTTAACATATTTAAAAATCATAATTTTATAGGCTGCTTAATCTATGAGGTATTCTCTGGTTTGAGGTTGGGCAAGACAGAGGAGTTACGCATCACTGGTTCCATCCCCAAGGTCAGCAGCATCATTTTTTTCTCCTTCATGGTTTTATGGCTGCATATAGTAATTAAAGGATATCTTATTTATGTTTGCTGGTTGATTTTTATGTTTTATTATTTGAAAAGTTCATTTTTCACTTCTATGTTATTTTTTTTTGTCTCACAGTCTCTGCTTCCAGATTACCAACGGTTATTGAGTTCCCTGCCCTCTCGTAGATTAAACACATCAAAGCTTATAGAAAACAGCGGTGAGTTCTCCTTGATGTATTTATTATTAATCATATGTGGAAATGGTTCACCTAATATTGTAGTAGTTTTGCATCTTTCTTTGAAGCATTCATGTATTTTTTGGTTTATATTGTAAGCTACATAGGATCCTATACATACATGAATACATGTATAAGAGAGATTGTACATCAGAAAAAAGTAATGATTTTTTGTTTACCTTATTTTATGGTACAACATGCGAAAAAATGGGTGCTAAAATGTTGAGAAATAGAAAATTTGGTGGTAAAATGCACAAAAAGTTATTTGAGTGATAAAATTCGCTAAAGGATGATGATAATTGGGTGGTAAAATATGTAATTAAGTCTTATTTAATCTAGTCTCGGATATGCTTACCAGGAATATAATAGAGTTAATACCTAATTGCATGTTTTCTATGGATGATATAGTTTTGATTGAGAAATCAAGGGAAAAAAGTTAGCTCTAAACTTTTGGAAACATACTTTGGAACTGAAGGGTTTTTGTTTGAGTAGCAGTAAGATAGAACACATGAATTGCAATTTTAGCAAGAAATAAGAGAAAAATGAATTGCATGTGGAAATGAGGGAAAATGTCCTGTTATGGGTTTCTAAGTTTAAATATTTGGAACCAATAATACAAAATGACGGGTAAATTGATGATGTTACAGACAACTGGGTTACCAAAATGGAGAAACACAGCTTGAGTTATTTGTGATTGCAAATTACCTACCAGGCTTAAAGGAAAGTTTTATCTGTATTGCTGTGCATTCAACTATACTTTATGGTATTGAATATTGGGGTTTAAAGGAACAACATAAAAAGGTGCAAGTAGAAAAATGAATTGTAAAGAAGGATGTGTGGCCACATAAGAAAGGGCAAGGTATAAACTATATATACCAAGAGATACTGGTGTGGGGTCAATTGAAGAGAGATGACAATGAATTGGTTAAGTTGATTTGATCATGTGCGAAGAAGGCCACAAGAAGCAGCTAAGAGGAGAGTAGATGGTTGAAAAGGGGGAGCAAGAGACATAGAAGTACTTCAGAGATAATTATCACCTGATGGGGATTTTTGTTCTAAAATGATCACCTGCAAGCAAAACAACAAAGAAAATTTGCTTTATTATTAGTCTGTATAATTCATTCTATCTAAATGTTTGCCTTTCTTGTTTTGAGATTGTCATAACTTGGGTTCGTGATATGATTTTATTAAAATCCTATCTTTTATATAGTTTTGGTTTCTTCAATAATGGATATGCAGAATATTTTCAAAATAAGCTGGTAGACACAATACATTTCATGGAAATTCTCAGTTTGAAAGATAGTGTGGAGAGAGACACCTTCTTCCGCAAGCTTCCAAATTTAGCTGAGCAACTTCCTCGCCCGATAGTTTTGAAGAAGGTATATTTCTGTTGAATTTCTAATAATAAACTATAATCGGATAAACTTTTATTATCTAATTATTTATGATTCTTATGTTTTGTATTTTCAGTTACTTCCTTTATTAGCTTCTGCCCTTGAATTTGGTTCAGCTGCTGCCTCAGCTTTGACTGCATTGTTGAAAATGGGTTCCTGGCTTTCAGCAGAGGAGTTTAATGTAAAGGTAAAGAATATTTTCATACTTTCATGGAAACCATTATCTTTTCCCTTTTACAATGCATAAGTTTATTTGCACTTTTTAATTAGGATTCAACCCCATTCTTGTATTGGATTTCTATATTCATATCTAGGTACTTCCTACAATAGTTAAACTTTTTGCCTCCAATGATCGAGCCATTCGAGTTGGCCTTCTCCAACATATTGATCAATATGGAGAGTCTTTATCACCGCAAGTTGTTGATGAGCAAGTATGTACTCAATTTCTCTACCTCCTTTGTTCTTGACAATTCCTTTTCATAGGATATACTAACATATAATTATTGACACATAATTAGGTTTACCCTCATGTTGCTACTGGGTTCTCGGACACATCTGCTTTTCTCAGGGAACTGACTCTGAAGTCTATGTTAATTCTGGCTCCAAAGGTATGTGTGTTATATATTAATATTATTGACTCTGGTTTTACCCTTGGTTTCATTTTAAAATTTAGAAGTGTTGCTGGTCCTATTGGAAGGCCACATACGTGTTTGTATATCATGTTCGACCCAACAATCATGAAATTTACATTGAGAAATTTTTGTTTGAGGGGTGTGATGAGACTTACCAAATTATCTGTGTTCAGTAAGCCATTGCCTTTTTCTAATAAAACAGAGGTCTAAGTCGTGTCAGAGCTTGGAAAATAGCACAGACATTTTATTCTGCCATGGTCTATTTTACCATCTATTTAAATATAATTTTTTAATAAATGTTTTCTAAGAGACTCAGATATGGTAATTGTAAGATTGGTTTATCTTAGAAAGTGAGTTTTAGGCCTAACTCTGAACTTCACAAAACCAGTTTGTAAGGTAAGATTTAAATGATGTTTAATGTACTTCAATGGGATGCATTGTTTGCTTTAGATTGGTATTTATATTTGTAATACTGAATAGTCATTAAAGTCTGATGAACCCTTAAAATATCATGTACTTTATAGCTTGCTGCCTGTATCTTTACTGTTTCTTTTCTTTATAAGATTTCCCTCCTTCCCCAAACTTATCGTTTATTTATTTGGTGAGACTTCTCTGGACAATTGTTCTTTAAAATGTGGTTTGTTTCATATTGCAGTTGTCCCAAAGGACCATCTCAGGGACATTATTGAAGTATTTGTCAAAGTTGCAGGTACTTCCTAAACAAGCTCTGTATAGTGAATTAAAAGGCTAGATGTTTGTCTGTAACTAAAGCAGTGATTAATCGAGAAGGATTTTCTTTTAGTTTTTTTTTTAAAATTGTTAGACTGTTTAAGAAACTTGGACACGTGAGACCAATAGCTGACAGAAAAGAGTGAAGTGTCCCATTAGAATTTTATAATTTATTGATGAGGATGCAGCTCCTTTTTTGAAGTGTACGAGTTTCCCCTCTCTTATCTCAAAATTTACTGATAACCTGACTGCCAATTTTGATAGGAACAAAAGCATTTTATTTAGGGGGAAGTTTACATTTTTATTTCTCTTATTTGCTTCTTTATGTTCATGTCTTCATGATTTTCAACTTCTAAAAATATAACACCTGCACTTTTTTTTGTAGGTTGATGAAGAACCGGCAATTAGAACAAACACTACCATATTATTAGGCAATATTGGAAGCTACTTAAACGAAGGAGTATGTTCCAAATGCTATCTGAAATTCAATTTAGTTTTCTGTTTTATTTTATAATGTTATAGCATATTTTTCTTTGATGAATTAACTTTGGAGCTATTTTTGCAGACAAGAAAAAGAGTTTTGATCAATGCATTTACAGTTCGTGCATTGCGTGATACTTTTCCACCTGCTAGAGGAGCAGGTATCAGAGTGTTACACTTTTATCTACAACTCTTCTTCATTGTTACACTTCGCTTTTTACATAATTTTTAATATTCAGGTATTATGGCTTTATGCGCCACCAGTTCCTACTATGACATCACTGAAGTTGCAACCCGGATTCTTCCTAATGTTGTTGTGCTCACAATTGATCCTGACAGGTTATATCTCACAATAAGCTTGTATTTCTTATATCCCCTTTACCATATGAAAGTGATGAATATTCCAGTGACTTAATTTATCCAAATAATTAGTACTTTTAGTAGGCTGATCCATCTTTTTGGTATTGTAATTCATTGCTTCTGAAATGCCTTTTTTTCCCTATATTATATATTGATAAACTCAGTGGATCTTCTTTTGTATTTATTTTTATATTTGTGCTGAGCGATGCGGTGTTTTGTTTGTTTGTTCTTGTGTTTAGATTCTATGGAGATCATTTTCATTATTGTACTGTTGATTATTTAGTCATTTTTTAGACATTGATTGCACAATGTTCTTGTCATGGTTTAAACAGTGATGTTAGAACTAAGGCATTTCAAGCGGTTGATCAGTTTTTGCAGATAGCCAAGCAACATTATGAGAAGGTATACTCTGAATTTGTTTTTGGCTGTTATTCTGATTCTTATCATGGTCCCCAAATCAGCCGGCATGTAATGTATATCTTTTATAGAAGAAATTAGGTGTGCAGTCTGAATTTATATGTTTTTGCGGGTGACTTCTATTTTTTTTATCAATACACGTCTATCTTTTGCACTCTTATAGTATAATTTTATCCCACTACTGAGATCCTCTGTTTTTTGTAATTAAATAAAAGATCTATTAGAAGGAAACTTTATTGTTGAGAAATCACCATCATATAGACTAATAATGTCTTTGAAGATGATAATCTAATGTGATGCTGGTGTTATGTTTTCTGTTAAAAGACAAATGCATCAGATACCACTGGTGCTGCAAGTGTGGGAAGCTCATCTGTTCCAGGAAATGCTAGTTTGCTCGGGTAAGTCAGTTCAAACTTTGTGTGATTGAAAGTTCAAATGTTAAGTAATGGAGAGAAATGGATAGTTAATATCAACTTATGATTTTAGATTTCAATGTGTTAGTACTTAGTATGTGTAGAGTAGCTATTTTTTCATTCAAAAATAGCTTTTATGTTAAAAATTTCTCTAAGAATTTTTCATTCATAAACCGAAAGCCAAAGTAACTAACCCAAATACACATGCAAGTTAACCCTTTATTTTTAGCATCAATGCCAATTAAAGATTCACGTACATAATTATAGCTTATTTCTTGATTACATTTGTACTATAAAGAGCTTTATTAAAATGTTATTTATAATCTAATTTTAAAATCTTAATTTATTCCCCACATGTAAGATCATGATAAATGAGGAGGGCCTCTGATGATGATTAAATACAAGTTTTGCATTTAGCTTCATACTGATGGCATAGTCATACAGAGGCATATATTCATACTTGCAAACAAATATTTGTAATATGATTGTTAGAATATCTGAAAAGTATCCAATAGTATCTGGATTTGTCTTAGAATATCTTATCACATCACATCTTAGATCATCTTATCTTTTTAGGATCCTTGTCTTCGGGTTTTATCTTCAGGATTTGTTCTATAAAACTAAGTATAATATTAGTATACGTAAGTGTTGGAGTATCATGTTTATTATGCAATTTTAGCTCATCTCAATAAGAAGAAAATATTAGTGGAAGTCTTTCTTCCCTCGATTCCTTTCTTCAATTCATAATTCAATGACAAGCTTAAAACACGAGATATTGTCTATATTCTGGGAAGCAATAAATTGATTGCAAATTCATAATATATAATTTAGTTATATTGGTAGGAACCCACTATTAGTACATCTACCAATTTCACGAGGCATATTAGTATATTACTGGCAGAGCACCTGAATACATAACAGTCATCAAGGTAGTTCTAATTCTAATATAGTACTGTTAAAGCAGGATAAGTTATTATCCATCACGTTTTCTAACAATACATTACTGTTCATAACTTCTACCCATAACTACCAACGTAACATTTATTATTGCACTTGTATCTAATAATACACGACTGCTCACAATACCTATTAACCCTTGCCATCTTTCAGATGGGCTATGAGCTCTTTGACCTTGAAGGGTAAACCTTCTGATCATGTTCCAGTTGCTTCTGCAAGTTCGACAGCAATCACTTCAACATCTTCTAATGGTACCACAGGTATGGCTAATACTAACTGAAATGCAAGAGAATTTAGGAAACAATGAAATGCAGTGTGGACTATCTGTCAATTTCTCTAGTTTCATTAACAAAGGGCTTGCAGGAAATGTAAACCCTTAAAATACGAGTGACATCATTTTGGTCGTCCAAAGAAAATTTAGTTTAACTTACTCTATCGAACATAGAAAGTGACAGAATTGGTCCTCCAAAGAAAATTGATATTAATTTAGTCACTCAATTAAGAGTAACATGAATTTAGCTCCTTTATCACAGGAAAGTGATATCAATTAGTCCCTCGGTTAAAGGATGAATGAACAGTGTTTACAGTCAAACAGATAATTTTGTCACATTTCTTGTTTGGTTGACTAAATCGATGTCTTGTTTCTTTTGGAGGATTGATCTTTCCCGAATCACCTGACTATAGCTAGTTTATATGATTTGATATTTGTGTGATTTTTTTTAACTGTTGAATAAAGAGAAAGAAAGGAACCAACATGAAAAAAGACTGAGGAAGATACAAAGCTATTTATTCTGCTTCTTACCTGTTGAAGATGCCTTAATTCATTTTGCTTTATTATGGAAGCTTCCTTCCATGACTACGTGTTTACAACATTTACCCATGTTTATCTCATTTATTATTTTTGGTAATTCAGGCATTGAGACGCCATCAACAGCACCTGCTCGGGTAAGCTCCACAACAGATTTGGCTGAACACCCTGTCCCAACATCTCCTACATCAACGGATGGCTGGGGGGAACTTGAGAATGGAATTCAAGACGAGCATGAAAGTGACAGGGATGGGTGGGATGAACTGGAACCGCTTGAAGAGACAAAGCCAGCTCCAGCTCTTGCAAACATTCAAGCAGCTCAAAGGCGGCCTGTTTCTCAACCTATTTCACAGACAAAACAAGGTATTTTTTTATTTGTTTTAGGATTTTGGTACGGATTTCCATGATTGCAAGTTGCTAGTAATAATTTTTATTGCTGATTGAAAGTTATCATCTATGGTTGTGCCAAACCTGTAAAGGACAACTTGGAAAAATGTTGTTGCATGTTATATTCCTAATTATATGATAAGAACCACGAGTTGAAAAACTGTTTCGTGTTTTATGTCTATAAATGATGACAAGATCTATAAAGTGATTGATATGAGTGTATGAATTCCTTATTCAAGTTTGCACTCTGCTCTGAATGATGGGTTGTCATTTCTATTAAATTATTTATCTCATTAAGAAATGCACTGTGAGCTGTCTTATGTGGCTTGGGATCTGTACATGAATGTTTTGACAATTTCCGGGAAAATCCTTAGGTGTTTTCCTGTATTAATTTCTTTATTTTAAAATTCTAGCCTCAAATTTGCTATCCAAAACTACACCAAAATTGAACAAGGATGAGGATGATGATTTGTGGGGATCTATAGCAGCTCCTGCTCCAAAAACTGGAAGACCTTTAAGTTTGAAAACAGCTCAAACTGATGATGATGATGATCCTTGGGCGGCCATTGCTGCTCCAGCACCCACTACCAAGGCCAAGCCGTTATCCACTAGCAGAGTTAGGGTAGCCAAACCTGCTGCTCCAAAATTAGGTGCTCAGCGGATAAACCGAACATCATCAGGCATGTAATACAAATTGTCAATGCCAAGGAACAAAAGGAACCGTGAAAGAGTTAATCTTAGTGCTAGTTGCCCTTTTCTTTTGGTGGCACTGATCAAGTTTTACAAGAACCCGTCTCTATGATATATGAATTATATTTGTGAATTTATTGACGAAATTGATTTGTAATACTTATTCTTTTGCATGCCAATAATTCTACATGAAGGGGGATCCTTGGGGGCAGCATCTTCTGAGTTGTTGTAAGGCAACAAGGCTGTGTTATATTTCCTACATATTTTGGGGTGTTTTAACTTTTTTATTTGATGAACAATTTGATGTAATGTAATGTAATTAGTTTGATAATATGTAGGACAGTTTTTTGGAAGTTTTGTTCACTTTGCATGCATGCAAAGTATCATCTCTCTTTAATACGTGACTTGCGACAAATTTAACAGGATTATTTGAAATCGTGTTGGAAGACTGGTTAACGTAATTTAAGTAGTTGTTTACATGTACTATTTCATGTTAAGAAATATCTTCTAGGTTTAGATTTGTTTTTAAGTTGAAGTAATTGAAAGTAGGTTTTGTATTATCGATAAAAAAAAAACTGAATGTTAAACTTTGTTACTAATTTGTTTAAAAAAATTCATGCGATCTATCCTATCAATGTCTTGAGTTGAGTAGCGTTAGAGTTTTTTTGCACTCAAGGTTTTCCCATACGCATAACAAAGAAAAGAAGAGAAGAAAAATAAAATATAATAAAATTTCGCACCACTTATTTTCTTTTACTCACTTCATTGTTCAGCATATCTACATGTATTTATATCTTTTTGGAATCATTATCATCTCTAACTAATTAATCACTAAATATAACAGTTACAACTAAAACTCAACCTGGGTTAAATTCCAAACACCCCCTTAATTCAGTATAGCAGATTCAACATCCAATTTTTTAGTAGTATAAACCCATCAATGTTGAATGGTTTCTTCATAATATGAGCTACTTTGTTTTTCTGTTTTAAAATACATTTGTCAATCTTCCTTTCATTTACTTGGTCCTTCAAATTGTAAAATATAGTCTTTAAATGCAAAGATGTCACCAATACCCAATACCAAAGGCTGGTGCACTGAATGTTAAAAGATACAGTATTATTGCTGTTCTACCTTTCATAGCGTGTACATAAGCTCCATACCTTTGTACCTCGTGCTCATCATTAGAAAAACTAAAATTCCAACAAATGCATTGTCAAAATTACTCCACACATATTCAAATACAAGTAAAAAAATGTCCAAGTTTGATAAAATAAAATATATACATTTTAATTGATTCTTTTTTATCAATGTCATTATTTAGCTTCTCCTAATAAGGAAGTATATTGTCCAGGTATCTTCTTTATATCTTTAGACGCGTTTCATAGAATTTAGTTATAACAAATGTATTGTGTAAATAATAAGAGCATCTAAGGATGGTTGAAATAACTAAGATTGAATTCTGTTAACATTTTAATATAATCATATTATTCCTTTTTTTCATATTGTGATTCTTTGTTACTCTTTTTTTCATTTATCTATTACCATTTTTGTCTAAGGTTTCATCTCTATTATTGTATCATAGTTTGTGTTGGTAGACGATTGAGTTATTCACAATGTCAGTAAATATAAATTAATTTAAAAAAATATTTTTTTTTATATCAAACAAAACTAAATTTTCTTAATTAACATATTTTGAAATTAAGTATTTTTTTATTTAAGTTTATAAAAATTATTTCTGCAATGTGGTAAATACATTCTAAAAATTAATTTTAAAAATTAATACATTCCAAAAATTTAATTTAAAAAATTATTCAATATTTTCATAACTAATTTCCGAAAAATACATTTCAAAAAATAAATTCATAATCCATAAATTACTTCAAAATACAAAATTAGTTTCCAAAATATATTTTGTAAGAAAATGAGGAGATGCGACGGGAAAAGAATAAGACAAAAAGGGAATCAAATAAAACTGCAACCAATCATTTTACCAAGAAAATAATACTAATAGAAAATTTATTGGTCAATGATGGTCCTTCTATTATTGAATCACCACATGCCAAATCTTACGCTTACCCAAACAAAAATCAGACATTTTTTTTGGAAAACAAGAAAGAAAACAAATACTAAAACAGACTAAAATGAATTAATAAAATGAAAAAAAATATTTTATATATTTATAAATTAATCAATTCCAAATAAATTATGCTTCGACAAGACATCACATCTATGCATATAATAAAGTTATTATTCGTAACTATTTAAGAACCGTATCACTGATTTTATTCTGCTCATAATATAAAGTCATTAAATTTTAATAAAATACTGATATAGTTTGTGGCTATTTATGGTCAAGAAGAGCAGAGAGAATATTAAAGAGAAGAAAAGGAATTGAAAGCAACACACAATGAGTTACAGAGTGATACGAAAATGGTGTTGATGGGAGGAGTTGGAGTACCCTCATTCTCTTACTGTTGTTTGTTCCAAACAAGACCCACAAGACCTTTGTGTCTCAAATTCAGATTGAAACCTTCATCGTCACATTCAATTACTACCATGGCATTGACCAATAACACCAATGAAAGGAAGCTTCCTGTTCTGCTATTTGATATCATGGACACCCTTGTTCGTGACCCTTTCTACCAAGATGTCCCTGCCTTCTTCGGAATGCCCTTAAAGGAGCTCATAGATATCAAGCACCCCACTGTTTGGATTGAGTTTGAAAAGGGTCTCATTGATGAGGTAAAAAAACCAACTTTGATAATTCATTGCTGCCAAGTATGGAGCATGGACTCTGTTTCTTGTTATATGTAAAGGTATAAGCTTTTGATAGAAATTGAATTGGGATTTGGATTTTGAGTTTACTTGCACATGGGGTGTTTGATGGATTTACCAAGCTTTCTATCATGTGTAAGTCTTGTTATATGCTTGTCTTATCCTCACATCTTATGTAGAAATTTCTGGGTAAAGGTCATTTTGATAATTGTACAATATATGATTCGAGGGAGGGAAGGGATGCCATGGTTTCAATGGAGAGGGACGAGGGAAGTTGAGGTTCCCTTGCTGCTTTGGTTCAAGAGAAAGGCAGACAAAGGGGTTTGCAATACACACTCTAACACACACACACATCTAATGCTTAGATTTTATATTGAACTATAAAATCAGAAAAGATTAATTAAACAAGACTTGAGATCAACACAAGCTTGAGACATTCAATAAATTTCAGTCTGAGTTAGAGAGTGTGTTCAAAGAGTGTATTCCGGAGTACCTTTCTAGCATTTCTCTTATAAACCACTCTTTTCCAATTTCCTCCAACCAACCACACTGCTTGTACTGCACTTCATTAATTTCTAATTTACTAGAATTTCTGCATAGAATGGTTTGATAGTGTCTACTTTCAACAACAGTTTTCTTATCAAGCTATGTCATTTTCTTCCAGATCGAGCTGGCAAGAAAATTTTTTAAGGATGGAAGGGATTTTGATTTAGAAGGTGCGTTGGTCTAAGATTTTGTTGCTAATAGACCTTAATCATGTTTGAATTAAGCAGACATAAAGTTATCATACCCTATATATCTGTGTCATTTTAATACATTAAAAATCATTGTTTCTCTCTTTTCTTTGAAAATTAGAGCTTGCATATTTTGAACTTTTAGTTAAAGATCAAGCTGATACAGAGGAGTTGACAATTGGCTACGGTTCATCCCTGGGTCTACTCTGAGTATTATATATACTCCAGAATGTGACATGCCACTCATGATTTTATTTTGTTAAACTTATGGTTAAATTCTTTTGCCAATTCCTAGTTTAAATTTTTTAATTAAATTTCACTATGCATAATTTTTATAATATATTTCACACCATTTTTCTTGTACTTTTTAGTCTTATGACTTAATCCCCATTGTATATGATTGTTGTTAGCCTCCCTTGTTCTGTATCATTTCACTTTCTAGTAGAGATTGGTGTATACTTTGGGTGCGAACATTGACTTGCATGTGTGTTTCTAATATTCTGTCAGGCCTTAAAACTTGTATGAGAAGTGGATATTCCTACATAGAAGGCATCGAACAGTTGCTTCTTTCCTTAAAGAAAAACAACTATGAGATGCATGCTTTTACAAACTATCCTATATGGTAATGCATTTGCTTTTTCTATTATGATTTGTGATTTTGTGTTCATTGCATATTACTGAATGTTTTGTATTGTAGGTATCAGTTGATTGAAGACAAGTTAAAACTCTCAAAATATTTATCATGGACATTTTGTTCATGCACATTTGGTATACACATACTTTCTCTCCCTCTCTATTTTTATGCCTCTTACATTGATCATCTTTTTCATTTAGTAATTTCTAGATTTTGGTGGACCAAAACAAAGTCTTGATTCTACTTTTTCCAATTTCGCTTTGTTGTTTTTGTTATTGAGGGCTAAAGCATGCATTCAAACTATCCTTTTACAATGTGTTTCAGGAAAGAGGAAGCCTGATACTGAATTCTATAAAGAAGTTGTGAGGCATCTTAATGTTGATCCAACAAATTGTATCTTCGTAGATGACAGGTTCCCACTCTCTTTATACACTAAATCATTTATCAAAATCAAAGCCACAGTATCACAGACATTGGTGACCCCATCAGTAGATTATTTCTTTTCCCCCCCTGGTCACAGTCTCTTTTTTAATCATAATGATTTTTTTGAAAGACTAAATATGTTTTTAATGTGATTCACTGTGGTTTGTCTTGTAATTTTTTCTTCTTGGTTTTGTTCATCACAAATTTGAAAATGTTATAAAATGGTCCCTTTCATCCTATAGTCATGCCATGTCACATATCAATTCAGAATACACTCTATAGTGGCAGGGTTAGGTGCATGTCATGTTATAATTATGTGGTGATAGACTATTTTAAAATATAACTAAAATATGAGACTAATAATAGTTTTTTAAGCACACTAAAACATATTTAAACTTTTTTATTTGAGTCTTAAGAAAAGAGTGGCACTCTTCCATAATTGGTCTTGTTCTGTGACAAAATCACAAAGTAGATGGTTTTTGTAAACAAGGTGCGTGTGGTTTAGAAGAGTTTGAATTGGCTAATCAGCAAACTCTTGAACTAATTTATTTTAAAGTTTTCATGATTTTTATGATTATTGTTTTAGGCAAACAAATGTGGATGCTGCAATCGAAGTTGGCATCAGAGGTCTACATTTCAAGAATGTCAAATTACTAAGTGAAAACCTGTCATTGATGGGAATTGACATTTCAACAGATGAAGAATGATAGCTTTTTTTTGTTCAGTTTCTTAACTGCAATTTATTTTTTAGATTTATTATATTAGATGTAAGTGGAAGCAAATAGTTATAAATCACTAACCTCCAATCATTTTTTTGTGGCCTAATGGTTTTGGATTTGTGTTTTTGGTTTCCAAATCTTCACTCTCTGTCTCAATAGTAACTAAACCAGTAACAGAAGTGCATATACATAATCATTATTTCATACTAAAAGAAATAATATATTTCACAGTGCAAACATGCCTTAATTACGAATCGGAAAAAAAAATCCAGAGATATGAAGGTCCGAAATGTATCATGTATTCCATTTTATTTAAAGGCATTTCTGTCTTATCATACTGCAATTGGGTCTAGTGATATAATGCAGGAACTAATTGCTTATTTATATAAAAAAAATCAGGTTTTTTCTTCTTGCACCCAACCTATTTAAACTTGACCTAATAAATTTTTGAAATTTCAAAATTGTTCTATTAAACATTTGAAAACACATTCTAGAAAAAAATTCAGAATAAATTTTATGTATTCTAGAACTGAAATTACATAATAAAATTGAAAAACTAAAATCCCATTCGAACAAAACAAATTCATAATATAAATAATATCCAGAAACATATTTCAAAAATAAAATTCTTAAAAACAAAAACCCTGAAAAATATTTCAAAAAGTTATTTCAGAAAGCTATTCGGAAAAATCTAATCTAAAAAATTATTAAAAATACCAAATTTAAAATACATTGTGACCTCACTCACCCATTCCTATTTAAAAAGTAACAAATATTTTATTTTGTTAGGTGCAGTAACCAAAATCCCATAAATTATATGCAGGCTTTTGCTTCAATTATTTGGTGAAAGCCATGGGAGACTCAAATATTTTATATACACAAATATTTTATACCATCTTAATTATTATGATTTACTTTAATATACATTTGAAAAAATTTACATGAATTAATCACGTGCATTTTTATATATTCAACATTTTTCAACTTTATTTATTTATTTATTTGTGTTCTTGCCGGTTGACTTGGTTGCCAGTAAACTTATGTAAGCGAACTTGGATTCCGTCTGCCTCGTAGTGGAACTCGTGCTTTTTGTAATGTCTGGATGTTGTTCCTGTTAAGACAGAGGGCGCCCTAACGACCGATCACACTCCGACGATCAAGTCAGTAAAAGTTTACAAAAGTAACAATAATTCTCAGTGTAGTGTGTAGAAAAAGCGTACCTTCACCTAGAGTTTCAACCCCTTTTTATAACCGCACATGCAACTATTGCACTTGAGATAAGCAAATCTTAACTGAAAATAAGCTTATTATCTTATATATCTAACAGAAAATCACCTGTCATATGCACCAATGACCTTTAGGTGCTAAACTGCAAGCCACATTCTGTTATACATACACCTCCCTATCTTTTTAGGGTTAGCCACATCTATCAACATGTATTTTACGTGCAGCAAACAGATAAAATATCTCTTTATATTTTATCTTATATCTTTATAAAATATCTCTTTATATTTTATCTTTAAGCACATACAACTTGAATTTAAATTCTAACATATCATTAGAAAATTAGGCTCAAACAGGCCCAACACTGCTACCTTGACTCCAGGTCCATGATCGAGCTGACTTCTACCCTATTCGAGAACCGAGTAGTAGCTGGTCTAAGATCGAGGACCGATGACGAATTTGTTTGTAATTTATATTTCAATTTTTAAATAGTTGTCCCTAATTATTTTTATATCAATTTTAGTTTAATTTTTATGTAGGGATAGAATACATTACATAATTAACAAAATCAAACGCAAAGTTATCTATTAAATTGGAAAAACCATAATTTATGAGTTTATCGTGTCTTACCATTGGATCAACACATTATGTTAAAATTAATTATTTTATTATATTATATTATTGAAAATTTATAAGTGTGGTGGAAGTGAGTAGATATCTGGAGCAGAGTGTGGTGTGTGAGTTGCGTTTTTGTTTGGAAGGAGAAGCAAAAAATGTCGTGGTGTTACTGTGCTAAGCCTTTGACCTTGCCACCGCAGTTGCACTCAAGAGCATCATCGTCATCATCGTTTCATTCCCGTGTTGGAGGAGTAACAGTAACAACCTCAACACTGTCTCTTCGACCCTCTCCTCCTCTTGTTTTCACCCACAACCTCCATTTCCAACCCAAAATCAAACGCGCTTCCACAACCATTCGATGCGCCTCCGGTACTGCTACTCCTCTTTCCTTTCATGGGTTTTCATTTAAACACGCAAAAGTTTCAATCTTTAAGGTTCCCATTTGAATTGCAAGCTTAGTCTTTTCACAATTCACCGTAATCCCCTTTTGGGAATAGCTCCAATTCAATGAATTGAAGATAGTAAGGGTGATGAAATATGTACCCTTTGTCATTTTTTTTGGAGATATGCAGTTGCTTCACAATTTTTTATATTTTTTTCCTATCAGAATTGGTGTTTTGTCTTATTAATTTGCACACTACAAGTTTGGATAATATGAATACTAAATATGGGGATACACCAGTTCTGATTCGAAAACGGGGAAACACTTAGGTTTTGTTTGATTTCTAATTTTGGAAACTTCTTAGAGTTTTCAAAATGCAACTAGGTTGTGTAGACAGCTGGTGGTGGGTGGCGCAAGAGACAGATGTGAGTGTGGAATTGATGCAGAGGTTGAACAAGATGAAAACAGAAGAAGAAAAATGAGGAAACAACTTACAATTGTTTTTTTTTTTTTGGTTTTGAAACGCTTGTTTTGGAAACTATTTTCAAAAACCGTAATCAATTATGGATCAGAAATTGACTGCTGGATAAGTGAATAGTGTGAAATTGTGTTAAAACAATTTTAAGACCAAAAAGTGAAAAATGAATCGTACTGACCCTTATGAACTGCATTTAGCTATTGTATTCTTTTTTAACGATTTCAGAAGGTAGAATTATATCTTTGGGTTTTGGTTTGTTTCAGCGTTGACTCCTCAATTGAAGTCTACCCTGGATACAGTTATTGCTTCAAATAAAATAGTCCTGTTTATGAAGGGAACCAAGGACTTTCCACAGTGTGGGTTCTCAAACACAGTGGTGCAAATATTGAAGTCTCTAAATGTGCCTTTTGAAACCTTAAACATTCTTGAAAATGACATGTTACGCCAAGGACTGAAGGAGTACTCCAGTTGGCCTACCTTTCCTCAACTGTACATAGATGGAGAGTTTTTTGGTGGCTGTGATATCACTGTTGGTATGTAATATGTGATTTAAGTTTTCAGTTTAACAGCTAATTGTCCTTGTCGTGTGTCGTTGTCTGCTACTATAACGGCCTCATCATTACCTTGTTTTTGTGATGCTTATAATTTGATTTTGCCTCACTAGTGGAATGATTTAAACATGATTGGGACAAACTGGCTGTTGCAAAAGCCAAAGTTTTTAGATGAAGACATGTCAGTAGTTTAGACCAATTACTTCTAGTAATTAACATCTTAAAGTTGATGGAGATATTGTTGCATACAACTTAGATGCATTTCCGTAGATGTTTTTGGTGTTTTTCTCCAATGAAAATTGAAGTTTCACCTCTTACATTGTAAAGGTTTACATTAAAAAGTTACCAAAGATAAAACTCCCATTCTAATGGAAGAACAACACCCAAATCACACCAGAAATTGCATCTTAGTTTTTTTCAATATTATTCAAGTATCAACCTATACTACAACTTTGGATGTTGAAAATTCACTAGCATGAACTGGAAAAAAAAGGAAAATGAATCATATTAAGTGACTGGTTTAAATGAAAATTACAAATGCCAAAGCTGAACAGGTTGATTTAAATGTGTAACATGATGATAAAAGTTGTATTATACCAATGACAAAGACGTTGTTTTATCAGCTATTACCAAATTGATGCCTACAAATTGCTGGAGTACACTTCATATTAATCTTTATTTGTTACATGATTTATTAACCATATACATATCTTAGTTCCTTGCAATCAATTATAATAGTTGAAAGAATTAAAAGTTGTTGCTTTTTCAAACAGGTCCTCCAGCTTTCATATGTTTACTGTTAGAATTGACTGCTTAAGAATCAGTTTTTAGCTTTGTTTTCTTCACTCTAGATAAAACCATGTTGTTACATCATCAGTAGATTTCTAGGCAATACTTGCCCTCTTCTCACTTTTTCTTGTGTGGCTGCAGAGGCATATAAGAACGGGGAATTGCAGGAGTTGTTGGAGAAGACAATGTTGTCTTGAAGCCATGGAAGGAATGAGAGGACTTTCTAAGTTTGTAATCTTCCCTAAGTTCTACAGTGGCTCAGTGATAATGGACCAAATAAATTGTCCGATGCTTTTTTGTGTCCACAAATCCCTATTATGATTATTGCATTACAAATCCTGGTATTTGAGTATAAAGCAGATAAGTCGTTTGATGATATCTCATTCAATAGACTATTTATTGTATTACTAGTTGCTACTGCAAATCTGTTGAATTAACTATTTGAAACTGACATGTTTCTGCTACCTTTCATATCTTGTAAACATCTTTTTTGAAGAATCAGTTTAAAATAATGATGGAAGTACCTTGCTCTAGATTGTGGCATTAGATATTCAACATGTAAAATCCAATTAAATATAAATCAACTTTTGAAGCTAGCCTTAACCTGCCATTGCGTATGAAGGGGCTGGTGGGGCATATCTCATACATGTCATCAATGGAAAAGAACATACTTTGTAAGTATGGCTATGGAGTTAGCACACGTAATAACACAAGAATAGTTTGAAAGGTTATCTATGGGGAAACCAATATGACGATGATAGCCAATTCCATAATGCACTATTTAAAGAATGGTGTATTGGTTCAATATCCTTGCTGTTGGTTTTCTTGTGTACATAGAAATGGTTATTTTGTTGGTTGGTTTGTGAAATTGGATTACTTCCATCCACCCAAAAGGAAAAAAGAGTGTTAGGATGCATTTGCTAACACTTTCTTTTCTACACGTTTATTGATTAATGTTTATGTAAGTTTAATTAATTTAAGAATGAAATCTATATATTTAGTTGGTTTAGATGAATTTCACCAAATAGTCTTTCATTTTTTACTGTTTAAATGTTGTTCATTTTCTTCAAATGAGTATTTTTCAGGTCATGGCCATACTATTTGGTTGATAAATCATCATTATTTTCTTTCTTCTATAAATGAGCTTGATCAAGTATCAACGATCTCGACCATTATGTGGTCATATTGGTTTGTTTATTCATTCATTTTAAAACTCTGACGAGTGTTATTTTCCATACTCATGGCATTCTATTGTTTTGGTATTATCCCTTGATACAAGCTATGGCATCTTAAAAGAATGTTCCATTGATTGATGGGAAGGGACAGATAGACACAGCTGTTTGTAGGCCAGCAAAGAATCAAAATTACATTGAGTGATAACGTTAATTTCAATAACATCTAGTTTATCATACTCATTTGCAACTAAAATTCAAAGTGTTTGCTATTAAGTTATTATTTAATTAATATTAATTTCAATTCAAATTGTTATTTTCGATTGATTCAGTTGTAATAATTTCTCTGGTGTAAGTACTTCTATTCAAAACAACTCCTCTTGTGCACTATTATTTATACATTATATGTATGTTTTTTGGTATCAATGAACTATATTCTAAATCATATTTACTTCTAATAGATAAAAATCCATTTCAAACTCACAAATATTCTAGATCTACCGAATATGTATGACTATTTGTTAGAGAATAAAAGATTAAAAAGGACAAAATTATTATCACTCTTGAAGTTATTCTACATATCATAAAATGCAAAAATGAAATTTGTCAAATAAGCCAAGAATTGGTATGTTGTGAAGGACTCAACAATAATGCCTGTAAGAACAAAAGTTCCATGCTACTCTGCTGTGTACAAAACAAATCAATGGCTGTACAAGGTTATGTGAAATGAATATTGACACGGAAATAAGTTAACATGAAAGAACCAAAACCCCTCTTCTCACACAAATGTGAATCACAATCCATAGTCCACACTTAGCAGCTTTGAATGTAGGAAGCAATGTCTGGCCAGGAATTATAGAGTCCATGCAGCGCAGTCTTCCATTTGTATTTTGCAAAGATTTCTCAATCTTTACTCCCATTTGGTCAGTTTTCAATCAAGAATCAACTTCCATTGTAGAATGTCCATGCTTGTAAAAATCGTGGAGCTATCTGACCAACACACTGATAAATACTCTTGTTTACAAAGATACTCAAATTTCCTTGTTATTTACGATAGATGAGGAAGAATTGAGCAGAGACTGTGTAGCTAATAATTTGTCCCTTAGCATGACATTATACTCGTACAAATTTTTCAGATTCTTCTGAATATCGGACAAGTCCATTTCAGAGCCATCCTTAAATTCTGCATAGCATTTTCATAAAAGTTAATGTATGAGAGGTAGCAAAAGCACTAACAATTTTCAAAACCCAGAAATCCAGTGGTTCTCTTAGATCATTGAGTAGCTGTTCAAACAGTAGAAACAAGCTTCATAAAATAACAGATGGTAATAGACACTCGGAAAGGCTATAGAGCAGATAAACAATTTGTATATAAAATTGTAACACATAAATGTTGCATTTATGTTAAGGATTGAAATAGGTTTACAAGTAAGTTATGCATAATATAATAGTATAACTATTTTAATGCAATTCGTGCGCCATGCTATTGTTACAAAAGAGTAGCAAAACCATTAGCAACAGTAAAAGTGAAGCCATGGAAAACATTGATGACGGTGAGAAAGTGGAACTTAGACTAGGTTTCAAATTTTGAAACTTAGTGAAGTAGAAATCAACAAAAATATATCACCTAATAATTAGTAAGCTGTGATGAACTCAATTTAATTTGTACCTAGTGAAGGTGGAGGAGGAATGAAGTTGTCATCAATAATAGAAGATTCTTGAGGTTGAGATTGAGGGGGATCCTTGCATGGACCAACATTCTGCTGCTTTCCCATATTTTCTGAATGCAGTTTGGAATCGTTAGTGAATCCAAGCGGTTTGCAGGTCACTGACTGGAATACAAAACATATGAAAATTAAAAAATGATCATGTTCAGTAGAAAAACTAGCTAAAAGACAATCATGTTAACTACATAGCTTTGACTACATATAACATACATAGATGACATGTGGAATGAGAGGAGTCTTTCCATGAGCTGAGATGATAGCAGCAACATATTTTGACAAATGGATACTACTGAAAACAGTGTATTAGTCTGGAATCTAAAACATAATTTATGTGACTTTTTAAGAAATCTTGATTACTACAATCCAATGGCAATGGGAAAGATTCACTCCTCTTGGCTCATGGTAACCACTCCTTACATATGATGCAATCCCCGGCATAAAAATATTACATCGGGCACTAGTATATCACCTCAGCCGCTTAAGTTCTTAGGAGTAACTACAAATCGAAAGAGGGGAAGAGAGATACCTCATAATCTAATGGTGTAACCCAACAAAAGGACACAAAAAGGTAAACCAACTAAAGTTTTACAAGATATCAACTTGGTGTGCTACCTTCATGCTACCCATGGACCTAGATGGTTCCCAAATTCATCATAGAAATAGTGAAAGCAGTTGGCGAATAATTACTTTGTAAGCAAACCCAGAAGCCAAGAAGTAATACTTTGGCAGGTACAATCAGCCAACATATATCTTAAATTATAGTAACATTGTGATTTACCAAATGAAGAGCCAAAAGTGCAGCAGAGTGGCCTTTTATTACAAAAAATTTAGTATTAGATTACATTTAATGACAAACATGTGTACCCTAATAATAATAATAATGCAATATTTTCAGCTTAAAGAGAGGAAACGGAAAGAATACAATGCAGGTTCATTTGATCACTTCTAGAGATCGGACTTTTAGACACTAACCAATATCAATTGCATTAGACTTACCAAAAAGTGCAGGTGACATCAATAATAATGAGCATTAGAAAACCAAAAAAGAAGGATCCAGTTTAGAAATTAAAGCGCACGGATGTGCAATGTAAAAGCATTACCTTGTTGGAAGGTAAGCTAGGTTTCTTGTTAAAGCTTATAGAATCTCTTCTGCTTTTCAGCCTTCGTTTATTTGATGAACCACTACCACGAACTGAATGCAACATACATCCACCACAATCTGTTTCCTTTCCGGTGCCATTTTTCTTGTCTTCTAGTGCTTTACAGCCAAAGGTGTACATTACATATTTCCTCAGCTGATTAAAAGATGAAATATCAGTAATACCACTCAACAATTAAGATTGAAAATTTTTTTGAAAAGGAAATTAATGCTAAATATACAAGATATTTGAACAAGTTGTAAAGTAATTACTTTGTCCCAATGCTCTTGAGCCTTACGCCTATTTCTAATTCTCCTCAAAATGCTATCTTCATTTCTGAGTTTCTTTACCCTATACTCACACTAATTCAATAGAAGGTTAGAACAATATGGAATGTAAGTATGAAGAAGCTATGATGTAATAAGGCTACAACTAGTGAAAATCCACAATGATCAAATATCAGGGATGTGTTGTTAGAAAAATCTCAAGAATGCTCACAGTCTTCAAGAAAATAATAACGTCAATTGTAAAAAGTAAACACCTTCCAAAGAAATAATAAAATAGAATAATAGTGCTCCTTCAATTCTTCCTCATTCAACAAATTAAGTTTATTTGACTTTTCAATTTATTTGAAGAGAATAGATGAAAAAGAAGCAGGAAAAAACTACCATACATCTATTGCACGGTTGATAGTAGCACTGTCTAGCTGAATTGCATTGAAATGTGCAATTTTAACTACCATACACACCAATAAATTAGAAATTACACTATTCACAAAGCCTAATAAGTGGCACCAACTATGGTAGTTTTAAATGCTGATGTTATGTTGTTGAATGCATAATTCAATCTCAGCCTGGATCTACATTCTACAACATAAAATATCAAGTCCTAAATGTGCAGCATAAAGTTTGAAATATGAAGGAATCATAACTGAATAATATTAAGAAAGGAATAAGAAGGGAACCTGTATCAACAGGTAGAAAAAGATGCCTATGCTAATACAATACAAGCCACCAAGGTCAGCAAGGAAGCTCACTGCACATGAAAGCAAAAAAAGATGGAATTATAAATAGTGTGAATCAACCACAGTTATGACCGCAAACAGGTTAGCGAAGATATTTTTTGCTAAGATCCCACATTGGATGGTATATGATCAAAGTACTTCTTGTAATGACTTTGGTTGAGTTAGGTTGCTCAATCTATTCTCAATTGTAATAGTCTCCGAAATACTTAATTCATGACAGTTTTTTTGTAACAACGACGCAGCATATTTCAAATGAAAACTTGGGGTTACATAACTTGTTTAACTATTTCTAAGTAACCTACTATTTTTTATCTACAAATTTTGATTAGGCCTAAACCAGCACAAAACATAGAGCTTATGAGTTTGAGAAGTTGATAATTAATAATTCAGATTGTAGATATAGTTATTCTCATTTTAGAATTGAGATTTGGAATGCAAAGAATTAATTATTCAAGGATCCGGTGGTTGAACTTGACAGTATAGCATCTGATAGTATCTAGTTTGTGAATGAAAGACCTTAGAACCTTGACTACAAATGAGATAATGCCACTCAGGAATGGAAGAAAGTAGCTAACAGTGAAGCCAAAATCAATATTACATGAAAAAAGTGCAATTTGGGCACTGCAAAGAGGAAAAGAAAGGAAGCCAAGAACTAATATAATGGAATAATTGCAGAGATATAGCTTGTATATACAGCACGCACAAAGGACACTTACCAGGACCCAAAATATTCTCTCTATCGATTTCCACGACATAATCAGAGAGGAAATTGATAAACAATGTAGTGTTGATCAGTCCATCAGCAGAACTTTCAAGGGATGCTCGAAGCTCATTTGTATCACGAGAAACTGAACCTGGGAGGAACTCGTGAAATAAAGGCTGTATGAGCTTTAGCTCATGTAAATTATGGTATATTCGAGGGAACAAATTGAATTTCAAAATATTTGATAAGTTTCCTCTGAATGTAACCGGGCTATCATTAAAATCACTTCCATTCTTTAGTGTTCCACTAACAAAACTCAAATGTTTCTTTGCAATATCCATTGAAGTGAGTTTGAACTCAAAACCAACAGCAGTGGCAGGATTGTTAGGCAGATCAACAAACTGCCATGAAATATACATATGATCATAGTGGACCTTGCAGTTTTTACACTTTAAGACTATGGTTGGCCCTGTGCTTGAGTTGTAACAACTGTAGTTTGCTAAAGTAGACAGAGAAACAACTCTTTCGTCGATAGAGCCAGGATCCCCAGTAACTAAATTTCCCAGATTCCGTAGATTTGCACAACTCATACTAGAGACAGTTGTTATATTGAACTCCATGTCATTGATAAAAGAGGCTAACTCCGGTCCATTTGTTGCTCTTATATTGTGGACCTCAATTGATCTCTTTGATATGATCTGGTACAGCAACCTGATAGAAGATTGAGTCAAAAGGGATACATGACCAAGCAAAAAGAAAAATGTGTAATAAGGCTAAGTAAGCACTGGAGACTCACGTAGCAAATAATCCAATAAATAGTATCCAACTTGCTATGGAGAAAGCTCCACCAAGTTCTGTTTTGCGTTTGGTGACCACTTTCTGATCATCCTACATGAAAAAAAAAAAAACAGCACCCCATAAAGCATTTTTCATACACATAGTTAATAACAATATGCCTATGGTTTTGTGTCCCATTGATAGGTAGAATATAATAGTGTCAAAAGGATAATAACTCATCGCACTAGAACAACATGTAACAGTCAGATGGTTGGCATTGCCTGTGCTGCAATGCTCATTCTTCAGTAACAGCTGCAAGCAGTCGTAACTCTTGAACAAAAAATTGCTAGCTATACACGTGAACCATACAGATGCATTTTTTTTATGCCAGCAACTAAGAAACGTGAATCCAGCAATAAAAAAACAATTAGAAAAGCCTAAAATCATAGATACCCTTTTCAAGTTGTTCTTCAATCAGAATTATAATTAACATTACAAAGCAAAATAATAAAGATTTGCATTAACAATTAGTATAATTAATAAAAATCTACATTAGTGCAATTTTGGTTAGCATACTTCGAATTGAGCTATTTTAGTCCAAAAAAATTTCTCAATGCTAAGATCAGGTCCTTCCGTTTTTATATCCAAAATTTGTTAACACCAGTAATTTTATTAGAATTTTGCATTATTTTTCAAAAATATACTAACAAGTGAAAGGTTTTTTTTTGCATGACATTGATTAGTAACACATCAGCCGGTCGATTAACTAAGAGATTATTAATATCAATAAATTTCTTTAAATTGAGTATAAATTCCTTAAATTATTTCACCAAAACAAAACTCTAAATTCTAACAACAATGTCATAAATATCTAAGCAGCTGCATTTTAATTTTATCCTTAAAACAGGACAAATATGGATGAAATTGGATTGCAAGCTAAAGCACAACCACAATTCACAAAACCAGATAACAGAAGAAAGAAAACAAGCCAAAACTAACCAGCCAGTGTCTGGTGGCAAAGCAAATATCCATCCTACTGATCCACCACCTGATGTTGAACCAAACGTTCCTTCCATCACCGAGCTTCGTGAACCTCAGAAAGAAGCAGAAAAGAAGCCACGAGAGGAGCATCACAACCGTGGCTTCCAAGAACACAGCCTGCGACTGCGTGAACTTCTTGATGGTGTCGAAGGCGAAGAGCGTCTCGGGTAAGCTGAGCGCGTAGTAGTCGACACCGGAGTCCGTGGCGATGGTGGAGTTCCCCTCAAAGAGCACGCACGTGTTCCTGACGCGCTGGAGCACGTGGCCGGGGAGGCACGCGCAGAGGGTGGTGTTATAGGTGACGGAGTTCGCGGGGCACGACGCCATGGGAGCTGAAGAACCCCAGATCAAGTGAAGGTAAAGTTTTATTCTTTACTCGATTCCGCGAGTGACCCAGTAGAGGAAAATGCGAAAAGAGTTCAGCTTTTAGGAGAATTCGCGTATAGAGAGAGGAAACGTGAAATGGGTCGGATCCTCTTTGGATGATTGGACTGCAACGGTGAATAACAGAGTGGAAAGATGAGACAGCACGTAACAGAGGAAAACAGAACAGAAAAACAGAGGAACAGAGTTAAAGAAATAAATAAGAAATGCTTTTCTTGTCTTGGTTTCTTCGAGATGAAGCAGTGCGTATGGTATGTGTTGTGGTGAGAAAGAAGAAAAGAATTTAATATTGTGGTGTTTGCTTTTAAGCTGGGTTTTGTTTTGTAGATAAATGTTGGTTTTGTTGTTGTTGGTGTGTGCTTGGTATTGGTTTATGGACTTTTTTTTGGAATGAGTTGAATTGAATTTGTGTTTACATCACTCAAAATTAAGTGGGACACTGTTGAATTAATGTTATGGACCAGGAAAACAATGTGTTTGGTAGTGAAAATTTCTTGAAATGGAGGAAAATATTGAGTATTTGTTGGACTTTCTTTTCTTTCACTAAATAGTGAAAAATAGTATATTTATATTTTTCTTGCCTCCAGCCAATGCATATAGATAAAAAAAATTGAGAATGAGAAAGAAGTAAGGTTGATTCTATAAATATTCTAGATCCTTCAAGAGAACAACATTTTAGGGAGAGATGAAAGAATTTAAATGTAATCAAATTTCAAATGGAACATTAATTTTATTGTTAACTAAAGAGATGTATAAACTACAGAAAAGTTTTTTTTTCTTATCGGCATAAACTACATAATAGTGATGTGTATATAAGAATTGAAATCAAAATGCAACACTATACCCTGATAAAGATTTATGTCATCATAAAAATTTAGTTTCATAATAAAATAACTAAGTTATATCATCCATACTAATTTTTCATGATGAATTTAAATCTATACATGTTATGTTTATGGAAGCGATTGTCAATAAACAAATTTAAGGTTAATCCATAAATGTTACAAAATATTTAATGCATACAAATTTTGGAATAAAGATACTTATTTAATATTTTATTAGTAGGAGTGAATTATATTATTAGAAAGGTAAATGTTATAAATACGAAATATTTATTGATTTTGATAATGATTGATATTTATAGAAAAAAAAATCGATTAATCATCTTTATTGGATTATTTTAACTCAGTTACTTTATTTCATTTCTAATAGAAAGTCTTAATCAAAGATAAATATTTATACTTGCAACTTATTGGTAAATTTCAAAGATTTAACTTTATATGGGTAAACAAAATTTAAAAAATTATATGGGTTTAATATTTTAGCAATTACACAAGGTTTTACTTATTGTAAATGAATGCATATGTAGATTAGGGGACATTTAATAAAAGTTTTTTTTTTCATATGCAAGAAGCACCTACTTGGAATATTTCTACAAGTTTTCTAAACAATGGAAGAATAATGCATTTTTTTTATTAAAATCTTGAATTGATTATTATATTAGATAATTTAATAA